>ERZ795058.557-NODE-557-length-57311-cov-50.653696_pt1 | contig 57311 bp, 50 predicted proteins | sample MGYA00375142_ERZ795058 | MGnify/ENA primary metagenome ERZ795058 (study PRJEB30187, sample SAMN05720210) | activated sludge metagenome | isolation source: anaerobic digester from wastewater treatment plant | place: Japan | collected 2015-04-20 ... | reverse complement strand
TCCGGCGGCGGACGACGTTGAAAACGTCTATCTGTACAACATCGACCACCTGCAGAACATTGTCGATGAGAATATCAAAAACCGGCGTCGCGAGGCGCTGAAAGCCGAAGCGATCATCGAGGAAGAGGCGGCCAATTACGTAAGCTGGCTCAAGGAGCTGGAGGCCGTGCCCACCATCGTGTCGCTTCGGAGCAAGGCTGAGAACATCGTGCGGGCGGAAATGGAAAAAGCGTCCGTCTGGATGCAAAGCCTGGAAAACGCAGACCGGGAAAAAGTCGAAGCCCTGGTGCACGGCATTGTCAACAAGGTGCTGCACGCGCCGGTCGCGGTGATGAAAGAGGAAAGCGCCGAATTTGCCTCCCAGGATATCGTGGCGGCGGCCAGGCAACTCTTTAGATTGGATGATTAATGCAGGGAACGGTTTGAAACCTTTCCCTGCGACTTCCCTCCCTCGAGGGGAGGGATTGAGGGAGGGTGAATTTGGCCGGAGAAATTGCTGACAGCCGTCATGTTCGTTGGATATTAAACTTACCCCCTCCCCTTAATCCCCTCCCGCAAGGGGCGGGGAGAAAAAATGAATCGGGAGTTTTATGAATATTAAAATCGGAACAAGAGGCAGTAAACTGGCGCTGGTGCAGACGAATTCCGCGGTGGCTGCCCTGCAGAAAGCGGCGCCGGAGATCGAGGCTGAAATCTGCGTCATCAGGACCAGCGGCGATATTATGCAGGACGTCTCTCTGACGCAGATCGGCGGGCAGGGGGTTTTTGTAAAAGAAATTGAAGAGGCGCTTCTTGCCGGTCGGATTGACCTGGCAATCCATTCCATGAAAGACGTTCCCGGCGAGACTCCGGAGGGGCTCGTCTTTGCGGCGATTCTGCCGCGCGAGGACGTCCGCGATGTTCTGGTGACCCGCGGCAGGATTAAATTTGAATATTTGCCAAAGGGGGCCAAAATCGGGACCGGCTCCCAGCGGCGCGGCGCGCAGTTGAAATCGTTTATGCCGGATCTGGAGATTGTTCCGCTGCGCGGCAACATTGACACGCGCCTGAAAAAGATCGAAACGGAGAATCTCACCGGCGTGGTTCTTGCCGCGGCGGGCGTGAAGCGTCTGGGCTACGGGGAAGTGGTTACACAGTTTCTGCCGACGGAAATCATGCTGCCGGCGGTGGGCCAGGGCGCTCTGGGGCTTCAGGTAAGAAAAAGCGATGCGGAGCTGGCGGGGCTGTGCGCGAGGCTCAACCATGCCGTAACTGAAGCGGAAGTGACGGCGGAGCGCGCCTATCTGCGGGCGCTGGGCGGCGGCTGCCGCCTGCCGATTGCCGCTTACGGCCTCATGGAAGGCAAACGGCTGACGCTGGAAGGCCTGCTGGCCGCGCCCAACGGCGGGGAAGTGCTGCGCGACAAGGTCTGGGGCGAGCCGGGCGAAGCCGAAGCGATGGGACGAAAGCTTGCGGAGATGATTCTGGAAAAAGGCGGCCGCCGCCTGCTGGAGTTGATGGGGTAAAATGAAAAAGGGTAAAGTTTATATTATCGGTGCGGGGCCGGGGGACCCGGGCCTCATCACGCTCAGGGCGGTGGAGGCCCTGAAGCTTGCCGATGCGGTGGTTTACGACAATCTGGTCAATGAAGAGCTTCTGGCCTACGCGCCGGTCGGCGCACGCAGAATATACGCGGGCAAGCAGGGCGGGGACCACACACTGACGCAGGACAAAATCAACGACCTTCTGGTCCGGGAAGCTCTGGACGGCCGCACAGTGGCGCGCCTCAAGGGCGGCGATCCTTTTATCTTTGGGCGCGGCGGCGAGGAAGCGGAAGAGCTGGCCGCTTCCGGCATTCCCTTTGAAGTGATTCCCGGCGTGACCTCCGCCATCGCGGTGCCGGCCTATGCGGGCATTCCGCTCACGCACCGGGGGCTTACCTCCACGGTGGCGTTTATTACCGGCCACGAAGATCCGACCAAGGAAAAAAGCGACATCGACTGGCAGGCGCTTGCGGGCATCGGGACGCTGGTGTTTCTGATGGGCGTGAAAAATCTTGGTCAGATCACCGACGCATTGATCTTGCGCGGAAAGTCTCCGGAGACACCGGCTGCGTTGATTCGCCGGGGCACGCTGCCCGAACAGCAAACCCTTACGGGCACGCTGGCGAACATTGAGGAACTGGCCCGCGCCAACCAATTCAAGCCGCCCGCCATTCTGGTGGTGGGGAAGGTGGTCGAATTGCGCGATACGCTGGGGTGGTTCGATTCGAAGCCCCTCTTCGGCCTGGGCGTCGTTGTCACGCGGCCCGAACGGCAGGCCGACGATCTGGCAAAGCTTTTGGCGGCTGAAGGCGCACGGCCGATCGCGTTTCCAACCATCGCCATCGAGCCGCCTTCCAACTGGAGTGAACTCGACGCGGCCCTGGAGGAACTGGAGTCGTACCAGTGGATCATTTTCACCAGCGCCAACGGCGTGCATTTCTTTTTCGAGCGCCTGCGGCAAAAGGGCAAAGACATGCGCGACCTCAAGGGTGTCAAAGTCTGCTGCATCGGCCCGGCTACGGCAAGACAGTTGGAGGCCCGCGGCATCGGTGTGGATCTGGTGCCGGAGGAGTTCATCGCCGAAGGTATTTTAAAATCCTTTGCCGCCCTGAACATTCAAGGCCAAAAAATTCTGATTCCCCGCGCGGCCAAAGCCCGTGATCTTCTGCCCGAAGGCCTCAAAAAGATGGGGGCCGAAGTTGTCGTGGCCACAACCTACCGGACGGTGAATTCCGGCCGGAAGAAAGAGGAACTGGCTGTGCGGCTTGCGGCGGGAGACGTGGACGTCATCACGTTTACCAGCTCCTCCACCGTGACGAATTTTGTGGACATCATGGGAAAGGATTTTGCGCTGCCGCCCTCCGTCCGTGTGGCCTGCATCGGTCCCGTAACGGCCGGGACCGCCGCGAAAGCGGGATTCAAAATCGATATCCTCCAGAACGAATACACGATGGAGGGTCTGGTTCGGGCGCTCGTCGATCACTTTAAGCATCCGGAAGGAAAGGACAGTCCATGATCGGCATTTCCAAACTGTACTGCGGAGCGGTGGAGCCATCCGACGTGCTGCGCTACAACCGGCACTCGGGATCGCTGCCGTCGCATCTGCTGCAATTTTCGGCGGACAAAAAACCTGTGGTGGTCTGGAACATGACGCGCCGCTGCAACCTCAAATGCATTCACTGCTATTCCAACTCGGCCGACATCGACTATCCCGATGAGCTGACGACCCAAGAAGCCAAAAAAATGATCGATGACCTGGCGGCTTTCGGATCACCGGTCCTGCTGTTTTCCGGCGGCGAACCGCTGATGCGTAAGGATTTGCTTGAACTGGCAAAGTACGCGACGGACAAGGGCATGCGCGCGGTCATCTCTACCAACGGCACGCTCATTACCAAAGACATCGCCGCCGAACTCAAAAAAATCGGCCTGTCGTATGTCGGCGTCAGCCTCGACGGTTTGCAGCCGACGCATGACCGTTTCCGCGGCAGAAAAGGCGCGTTTGAAAAAGCCATCGAAGGCATTCGCAACTGCCGGGAAGCAGGCATCAAGGTGGGCCTGCGCTTCACCGTCAACCGCCACAACGTGGCCGATGTGCCGGCCATGTTCGACCTGCTCAGAAAAGAAAAGATCGAGCGGATGTGCTTTTACCATCTGGTGTATTCCGGCCGCGGCTCGAAGCTCCGCGAGGAGGACCTGACGCACGGGGAGGCCCGCCGCCTGCTGGATCTCATCGCCGATAAGACGAAGGCCATGTTTGACGACGGCCTGGCGCCGGAAATCCTCACGGTGGACAATCACGCCGACGGGCCTTACCTGTATCTGAAAATGAGGGAGAAGGACCCGGCGCGCGCGGCGGAAATCCTGGAGCTCCTGGAAATGAACGAGGGTAATTCCACCGGCGTCGGCATCGGCTGTATCAGCTGGGACGGCGAAGTGTATCCCGATCAGTTCTGGCGCAACCGGCCGCTGGGCAATGTCCGGAAGCGGCCCTTCAGCGAAATCTGGACGGACGAAAAAAACGAGTTTCTCATGAAACTGAAGGATAAGAAAAAATACGTTACCGGACGCTGCGCGGCATGTGTTTGGCTTTCCGTGTGCGGCGGGAACTTCCGGGCGCGGGCCGAAGCGGAGGGGGACGAGTGGGGGCCGGATCCGGCCTGCTATCTGACCGACGAGGAAATATCATCACCAAAGGAGTAAAATATGCAATTTCCTGAATACCGGGGACGCCGGTTGAGAAAGAATGAAAACTTTCGCAGACTGGTTCGTGAAACGCGCCTGAGCGCGGACGAGCTCGTTTATCCGCTTTTCGCCGTGCCGGGCAGGGATGTGAAAAAACCCATTGCCTCGATGCCGGGGCAGTTTCAGATGTCGGTGGACCACCTTGCGAAGGAAGCGCGCGAGGCGCATGCGCTGGGCATCCCCGCGCTGCTGCTTTTCGGCATTCCGGCCAGGAAGGATGAGCAGGGAACCGGCGCGTTTGCCAAAGACGGGATCGTCCAGCAGGCCGTGAAGCGCGTCAAGAACGAAGTGCCGGACATGCTGGTGATTACGGACGTCTGCCTGTGCGAATATACGAGCCACGGCCACTGCGGCATTATTGAAAAGGGGCAGGTGCAAAACGACGCCACGCTGGAAGTACTGGCGGAAACGGCGCTCTCGCAGGTGAAAGCCGGCGCCGACATGGTGGCGCCGTCGGCCATGATGGACGGGCAGATTGCGGCCATTCGCGAGATCCTCGATGAAAACGCGCTGGAAAACATTCCGATCATGGCCTATTCCGCCAAGTACGCCTCCTCGTTTTACGGCCCGTTTCGCGAGGCGGCCGAAAGCGCGCCGCAGTTCGGCGACCGCAAAGCCTATCAGATGGATCCGGCCAATTCCGACGAGGCCATTCGGGAAATCTCGCTCGACGTCAATGAAGGCGCGGACATTATCATGGTGAAGCCCGCGCTGCCGTACCTGGACATCATCTGCCGGGCCAAACAGGAATTCGATTTGCCGCTTGCCGCCTACAACGTAAGCGGCGAATATTCGATAATCAAAGCCGCGGCAAAGCTGGGATGGCTCGACGAGGGAAAAGCCATGATGGAGAGCGTCACGGCCATCAAACGCGCCGGCGCTGATATTATTATCACCTACTGGGCGAAGGATCTGGCAAAGGCGCTCGCGAAGTGAAATGTGGAGCGCGAAAAGACGTGCGGAAATTCCCCCTCACCCCGCCCCTTCACACAAGGGGAGGGGTGATCAGTCCTCCCTTGATGGGAGAGGGTTAGATCGCAGGATGTTCCGGGAGACTCCCCTCCCTTGAAGGGAGGGGCAGGGGGAGGGTGAAATCTTTTGAAAAAAGACAAAACCAATCTGACCCGATTGGCAAAAAACCTCAGAGCCAATTCAACGGATGCGGAACGATTATTATGGAAGCACCTCAGATCCAGGCAGCTCGAAAGCACAAAGTTTCGCAGACAGCAACCGATCGGCGGTTACATTGTCGATTTTGTTTCATTTGAGGACAAATTGATTGTTGAATTGGACGGGAGCCAGCACGCGGAGCATCAGGAAAGTGACGGACAGCGCGATCAATGGCTGGCCTCTCAAGGTTTCAGGGTGTTGCGTTTTTGGAATAATGAAATATTAGGAAATATAGAAGGAGTATTGGAATCGATTATGGAGCGTTTATCACACTCCCCCCACCCCTCCCCCTGCCCCTCCCACAAGGGGAGGGGAGATTTTAATCGTACGACGGACGCAGATGCGGGCGCTTTCCCTCAATCCTCCCAAGAGGGGAGGGGAGATTCTGATCGTGCAACGGACGTGGATGCGGGTGTCTTGTCCCGCCCCTTCCCTAAAGGGTACGCGTCCCACGAGGGGAAGGGGAATTCCGTGCGCATGATTGCGTGGGAAGTGACCCGCAGTTGCAATCTCAACTGCGTGCACTGCCGCGCCGCGTCACATCTGGGACCTTATCCCGGGGAACTCTCCACCGACGAATGTCTGCGTCTCGTTGACGATATCGCGGGGGTGTCGCAGCCAGTCATCATCCTGACCGGCGGCGAGCCGCTTTTGCGTCCGGACATTTTTGATATTGCCGCCTATGGAACCCGCAAGGGTTTGCGCATGGTCATGGCGACGAACGGCACGCTGGTGGACCAGGCCGTTGCGCGCAAGATGATGGAAAGCGGCATTCAGCGGGTGAGCGTCAGCATCGACGGCCAGGACGCAGAAAGCCATGATGCTTTCCGCAATGAAGCCGGAGCGTTTGCAGGCGCGATGCGCGGCATCGAAGCCATGAAATCGGCCGGGATGGAATTCCAAATCAATACGACCATTACAACAGCCAATCTTCGTCAAATCAAAGCCATTCACGATCTGGTGCTTCGCGTCGGCGCGGCGGCGCACCACATCTTCCTGCTGGTGCCCACCGGACGGGGAAAAGATCTGGCGCAGCAGGCCATCACCGCTGCCGATTATGAAGAGACGCTCCACTGGTTTTACCGGGAAAGCCTGACGTGCGAAATCCAGCTCAAGGCCACCTGCGCGCCGCATTACTTCCGCATCATGCACCAGAACAAGCCCAAAGGTGCAAAGCCCGTGAAAAATGCGGGCGGACATTTCCATGAATCGACCAGAGGCTGCCTGGGGGGCATTACATTTTGCTTTATTTCGCATGTCGGGCAGGTGCAGCCCTGTGGTTATCTGGAGCTCGACTGCGGCAATGTTCGGAAACAAAGTTTTGGCGAAATCTGGGAGAGCTCCGAAGTGTTTCGCAATCTTCGGGATTACGGCCGTTACAAGGGCAAGTGCGGGCGCTGCGAGTTCATCAAAGTCTGCGGCGGCTGCCGGGCCCGGGCCTATGAGGCCACCGGCGATTATCTGGCGGAGGAGCCGCTGTGTCTCTATGAACCGGGAGCGCTGAAGACAGGCTTTTGAAAAACGCTCAACTACGGCGTTGCGCTGCGTCTTTCGTCATTGCGACGTATACAAAAATACGTCTCATTCCTCAGGACTTGCGCGCCTTGTATCTGGACATTTTGAAAAGCCCGAAAGAGGAAGAAAATAAAAATGGACGCCATCGATAAAAAACTGCTCAACCTTCTGCAAAAGGAATTTCCGCTGGAAGAGGAACCGTTCCGGCTCATCGGCGAGCGCTGTGGAATCAGCGAAGATGAAGTGCTGGCCCGCGTCCGAAGAATGAAGGAAAAAGGCGTGATCCGGAGGATCGGCGCCGTGTTCGACGGGAAGAAACTCGGGCGGGCGAGCACTCTGTGCGCGGCGCGGGTGCCCGAGGACAAACTTCAATCATTTGTTCACATCGTCAGCGCCGAGAAAGGCGTGACGCATAATTACCGCCGCGGGCACGAATACAATGTCTGGTTCACTGTGACCGCCGCGAACACCGAAGAGCTCCAAGCCCTTCTGTCGGATGTGAAGAAGAAGACCGGTGTCACGGATATGCTGGACATGCGGGCGGTCAGAACCTTTAAGATTGACGCTTCCTTTGACCTGTAGAGACGATGAGCGATGGCTGAAAAAAACCAAACCCCCCTCCTGGCAATTGTAGACGGCAGCAATTATCTATACCGCGCCTATTACGGGATTCCTGCGCTCACCAACTCCAAAGGCTTTCCCACCAACGCCATTTATGGCTTCACCACCATGCTGATGAAGCTGCTCAGGGATCTTAGTCCGGACTATATTGTCGTGACCTTTGATCTCAAAGGGCCGACCACGCGCCATGGAGAATTTGAAGATTACAAAGCCACGCGCAAGCCCATGCCGGATGATCTGATTCCGCAGGTACCGTTCATCAAAGACGTCATTCGCGGTTTTTCAATCTGTGTTCTGGAAAAGCAGGGAACGGAAGCGGATGACCTTATCGGCACACTTGCGGTAGCGGCCCGTCAAAAAGGGTGGCGCACGGTCATGATTTCCGGCGACAAGGATTTGATGCAGCTTATCGATGACCGGGTGACCATGGTCGATACGATGAAAGATAAAACCTACGATGCGGCGGCCGTGGAGGAAAAATTCGGCGTGGGGCCGGAAAAGGTGGTGGAGATTCTGGGACTGACGGGCGACACATCCGACAACATTCCCGGTGTGCCGGGCATCGGGCCGAAAACGGCCCGGCGGCTGATCGAGGAGTACGGTTCGGTGGACGCCGTCATTGAAAACGCACAGAAGCTGCACAACGTGAAGCTGCGCGAGAGTTTCCGCAATTATGCGGATCAGGCTCGTCTCAGCCGGCAGCTCGCGCTCATTCGCACGGACATTGAGATGGATTTTCATCTGGAAGACGCGGCGCGCAGGAAGCCGGACCTGGAGACGCTGGCCAGGCTCTTTGGCGAATTTGAATTTTCTTCGCTTTTGCAGCAAATTAAAATAAAAGCTGAAAAGCCGGTTAAAGCCTGCAAGGTCGTGGCGGACGGCAAGTCGCTTTCGGAACTGATAGCCGGGTTGCACAACAACTCCAAAATCGCCTGCGATATGATTCGGGAGAAAAACCCTCCGCAGGAATTAATCGGCATGGCTTTCCGGGCGGGTGGCGACTCGTTTTATCTGCCGCTGGGACACACCCCTGCCAAAGAGCAGTTGGATCCCAAGGAAACCTTTTCAATGCTTGCGTCTTTTTTTGCCAATGCTGAAATTGTCAAATACGCCTACGATTTGAAAACAACACTTGTTTCCATGCCGGATCTGACGATTCGGGCCGGCTTTGATTTACAACTGGCCGCTTATCTGCTCAATCCGGCCAGGCATTCCTATGCGCTTGATGAAATGGCGTGGGAATATCTTCACGAACGCATCAGCACTCCGGATGACATCGCCGGCGGCAAGGGGAAAACCTATGCTCTGTCGCTGGCGCCCGTGGATAAAATGGCCGCCTATGCGGGCGAGCGCGCGGAAGCGATCATGGCGTTGGCCGAGGTCCTGGAAAGCCGACTCGAAGAAGCAGGCGCCGCATCGCTTTATCGCGATGTGGAAATGCCCCTGCTGTTTACGCTGGCGGGAATGGAGAAAAAAGGCGTTCTGGTGGACACCGTCCTGCTGCAGCAGATGTCTGATGAGTTGGGGCAGTTGCTGTCCATCTCCGAAGACAAGATTCACCGCCTGGCCGGGGAAAAATTCAACATCAACTCCCCAAAGCAATTGCAGACCATTCTTTTTGATAAACTCAAACTCCCGAAGGGCAAAAAAATTAAGGAAGGCTATTCAACGGATGTCGATGTGCTGACGGATCTGGCCCGCAGCCACGAACTGCCCGCCGAGATTCTGGCTTATCGTTCTTTGTCCAAACTGAAGTCCACTTACATGGATGCGCTGCCCGTTTTGGTTAATCCCCGGACCGGCAGAATCCACACCTCCTATAACCAGACGGTGGCGGCGACCGGCCGGCTTTCGAGCAGCAACCCCAACCTGCAGAATATTCCGATCCGGACAATGGAAGGCAAAAGGATCCGTCAGGCCTTTATCGCGGCGCCGGATTGTGTTTTGATCTCCGCCGATTATTCACAAATCGAGCTGCGGGTGCTTGCGCATTTGTCCGAAGACGCAACGCTGCTCGAAGCCTTTGCCGCAGATGAAGATATTCACACGCGAACAGCGTCCGACATCTTCGGCGTTTTTCCCGAAATGGTCAATCCGGATATGCGTCGTCAGGCCAAAGTCATCAACTTCGGCGTTCTTTACGGCATGAGCGCGTTCGGTCTGGCCAGAGAGCTGGGCATTTCCCAGAAGACCGCCCAGGCCTACATTGACGGCTATTTTGCCCGCTATAAAAAAGTCCGCGACTATCTGGACGGCATTCTGGAGGGCGCAAGGCGCGACGGCTTTGTCTGTACGATCCTGAATCGCCGCCGCTACCTGCCCGAGCTGCAAAGCCGGATTCCATCCGTTCGCCAGTTTGCCGAACGGATGGCGATCAATGCGCCCATCCAGGGCTCCGCCGCCGATTTGATTAAAGTGGCGATGGTCAACATTGATCGTCTCCTGACGGAAAAAAATCTGTCGGCCCGTTTGATTATGCAAGTCCATGACGAGCTGGTGGTTGAGGCTCCGGTCGAAGAAAAGGAAGACGTTACGGTGCTTGTTAAAAAAGAAATGGAAGGCGTGATGAAACTCAAGGTGCCGTTAAAAGTGGAGATTGCGGCGGGGTCTAACTGGGACGAAGCGCATTAAAAACAGAATCCGGATTTGTGATCTTTAAGAGGCAGGACTATCGATGAAACATGCTGTAAAAATAATGGCTCTTTTTTTGTGTTTTTTTGTCCCGTTGATGGGCCAGGTTGCTTTTGCCGAAACCAGAACCTTCATCAAGGAATACACCTATCAGGCCGGCGATGAGGACAGCAAAAATTCCAGCCGGGTGATCGCCCTTCGCGAAGTGAAGCGGCTGCTGCTGGAGGAATTGGGGACTTACCTGGAAAGTGAAACGGAAGTAAAGAATTTTCAGCTTACAAAAGACCAGATCACAACGTTGACTGCCGGCATCGTCCAGACGGAAATTATCGCGGAAAAATGGGATGGCCACGTTTACTGGCTCAAATCGAAAATCGTGGCCGATTCGGATAAAGTGGTCCAGTCCATCGACGCCATGCGCAAAGACCGAGATAAGACAAAAGAGCTGGAATCGATGAAACAGAAATCCGACGAGTTGCTCCGTGAGGTTGAGCGGCTGCGCAAGGCTATGGCTTCGGCGAAAAACGGGGGTCGGGAGTCGCAGAAGGCGGCCTATGACCAGTCGATCAGGGAACTGTCCGCGGCGGATTGGATTGAAAAAGGTCATGCCGTTTCAGGTCCCGAGGACAATTTTAAGGGGGCCTTCGATGCTTACAGCCGTGCCATCGAACTCGACCCGAAGAACATCGAAGCTTATTATTTCCGGGCGCGGATCAGTGAAAAAAATCAGGCCATGTCCGATTACTACAAAATATTGAGCATCGAACCGAAGGATTCCGAGGCGCATCTCATCCGGGCCTGGACATACAAGGAGCTTGATCAGCTTGATCCCGCGCTTCAGGAGTTCGGGAAAGCGATCGCAAAGGCGCGAGGAAACAAAGAAAAGGCAGTCGCTTATTTCGACCGTGGGAGATATTACACGCTGTTTCGCTCCAGACCTTACGTAGCACCGTCCAAACAGGATATCCCCGGCGCGCTTGAGCTCTCGGTCCGGGATTTCAGCAGCGCCATCGCACTCGATCCGGCGGACTCATCTTATTTTCATAATCGCGCAAATTCTTATCTGGGCCTCAATCAGTATGATCTTGCGATTGAGGATTTTAACGCAGCGATCAGGCTCGACCCGAAAAGCGCAGGACTATTTTCCGGCCGGGGACAGACCTACCAACTGCTTCAGAAACCGGAACTGGCGGTTGCTGATTTGAGCCGTGCGATCGAACTGGAAGGACCGGACCATCTTTTTGCCGCTCACGATTATATGCTGAGAGCGATGAGCTATGAGAAGCTTGGAAAGTTTGATCTGGCAATTCAGGATTGGACTAACTTGCTTAAACGAAAACCAGACGATCCGTTTTACCTCAGAGAAAGAGCCGACCTTTACAGCAAAATCGGCAAGTACGATCAGGCGATAAAAGACTACGGCAGATCCATCGCGCTTAATCCCCGGGAGGCCGCGGCGGCCTATTATGGCCGCGCTCTGGCCTATGCGTTGAAGGGGGATTCACGCAAGAGCATTCAGGACTTGAGAAATGCGATTCAACTCGACCCCGGTTATAAGGCGAATGTTCGCAACGAGGCGGGATTCAATTCCCTTCAACATCATCCTGATTTTATCAAGCTGATTGGAAAATGAGCCGCAGGGGTTTTGTTTTAAGTGAATGAATATCAGCCGGTGAAGAGCAACAGGAATGTTAAAGAAAAGTCCGATCAACGACCGGGCTTATTGATTTAAGGAGGTTTTATGACGAAACGATTATCAGGGATTCTTGTAATGATTGTCGTGATGACCTTTCATTCCGCAGTTTCCAGCGCGCTGGATAAAGCACAAAAATTCAAAGAATATGCGTCTTTTGGAAATTACTTCCAATGCAGCATTCCCGAAGACTGGAGCGTTTATCCCCCTGGCTTTGGCTTATCCGAGGAAGAAAAAAAAGTATATGGCGTTATCCTGATAGGTCCGCGAAACACAAGTCCGGTTGCTCCCTTAATGTCCATTCACTATTATGCTCCGGGGAATCTTTTGCACAGCACAATGGATATATTTATCCGGAGGCACTCCAGATCCAATTTGGGCATTGAAATAGAGGGAAAATCCTACGGTAAAATTCAGGAAATGGAGGTTGCGGGAAGACAGGCGAAGACATTTGAGAGAATAGACATCCGGTTCATCGGAGAGCGGGTTATCAACCCGACGAAGGTGCCGATTTATGAAAAATTTGTCACCATTCCCGCCGGAAGCGGCGAGGGATTTTATGTTCTGAAGTTGTCTGTCCCCGCAGAGATGAAAGATGCATACAAAGGACTCTTCGAGGTTACGGTAAAATCCTTCCTGCCGAAAAATGAATAAGAGACCCGACAATTGCAAATCAACAAAGACTCCCGAACTGAATGTTGAAATACCAAACGCGTGGCGGATGGCGTGTCATAATAATTTAAGCCGCAATAATCATTGATCTTATTCCAAAATGTGTTATACGGATACCATGTTTTTGCGCTGTTTTGAACAATGGAAGCGGATGCGGAATTGGTAAGGCCCTTAAAAAGCTTGAATGTCTTTTCTTTTAGATCGTGGATCAGGGGTAAAATCGAATGAAGAAATCGTCAGCGAGCTTGCCGGTTCATCCCAAAAAGAAAAAACTGAATTTAGCCCTGCAGGGCGGCGGCTCCCACGGCGCCTTTACCTGGGGGGTCCTGGACCGGCTGCTGGACGAAAAGCGCCTGGAGATTGAAGGCATTGTCGGCACGAGCGCCGGCGCCGTAAACGCGACCATTCTCGCCTATGGCCTGGCGGCGGGAGGCCCCGCCAAAGCGAAGGAGCTGCTCAACCGTTTCTGGATGACGAACTCAAAGAACAGCCGGTGTTCGCCGTTCCAGCCGACCGTATTCGACAAACTCATGGGCAGCAAAGGGTCGATTGAATTTTCTCCGTACTGGCAGATGTTCGACATTCTTTCGCGCATGTTTTCCCCCTACCAGTGGAACCCCAACAACAAAAACGCCCTCAAGGAGATGCTCGAAGAGCTGATCGACTTTTCCGTGCTGCAGAAGTCGCGCAGCATTCGGCTTTTCATCTGCGCCACCAATGTTTTGACCGGCCGCCTGAAGGTTTTTGAAAATCGCGAAATCACGCCGGACATGATCATGGCCTCCGCCTGCCTGCCCTACCTGACGCAGGCGCCGGAGATCGACGGCCAGTATTACTGGGACGGCGGCTACATGGGGAATCCGCCGATTTTTCCCGTGATTTACGACACGGACTGCCGCGACGTCCTGATCGTCCAGATCAACCCGATCAACATTCCCGAGGTTCCCCGCAGCACCAACGAAATCTTCGACCGGATCAACACGCTCAGCTTCAATTCCAGCCTGATGCGGGAAATGCGGGCTATTTATTTTATTACGTCTTTGATTGAAAAGGGCGAGCTGGATTCGGCCAAACACAAACATACCTTCATCCATACCATCGACGCCGAGGAAGAAATGGCAAAACTCTCCGCGTCGAGCAAAATGAATCTGGATGTGGAATTTCTGCAATACCTGTTTGATACCGGCCGGGAAAAGGCCGATGAATTCCTCAAAAATCATTTCGACAAAATCGGCCGCCGGTCGTCCACCGATCTGGTGGCCAAATTCTTCTGATCCGCGTGGGAAGGTCTTCGAGGCCGCAAGCGGAGAATCTTCGGCCCGCGGGGAAGGGGAGCTTTTTCTGCATCCGCCTCATTCCGGCCGAATGCGAAGGCTGACGCGCGGGCTTCGGGCTTGAAAAATCACTGCTGCGGCGCGGCGGATTTTTTCCCCAGATCAAACGCCTCCCGCAGGGCGGCCCCGTTGCCCTTGATTTCGCCCTTGTCGGATGCGGAGGCCATCACGGCGCCCAGCCAGTGCATTTTGGTCATTTCCGCGGTCATTCGGAAGCTGTGGACAATGGGGTCGGCCGTGTGCGGGTCCGGGTCCCCGCAAACAGTGAGAAGCCCGATCCGCTTGCCCCGCATTTTGGGGTAGCAGGCTTTCTGCCATCTCCACTCGGCGTCAAAAAAAACGCACCACCGGTCCAGGTAGGCCTTCATCTGCGAGCTCATCGACCAGAAATAAACGGGAACGGCGTGAAGGACCGCGTCAGCCTCCAGAATCAGCTCCTGAATGCCGGACATGTCGTCTGCAAGGACGCAGATTCCGGTTTTGTTGCATTTCTTGCAGTCTCGGCATCCGGCAATGTGTTTTCGGTCCAGGACGATTTTTTGCACGCGCGCTCCGGCTTCCCGGGCGCCCTCCAGAGCGCGGCTCAGGAGAACATCACTGTTTCCCCCGACGCGCGCACTTCCCATAATGCCAAGTACTTTCATGTTTTCCTCCCGGTTTGTCGGAATGGGACCCCTGAATCCTTGCTCGCTTTGTACCTTTTCTCCGGGATTTTGTAAACGATAAAATAGTTGAAGAACTCTGCGGTCAAATATGTTAGAAAACCGGACACTGAAAAGCTAAGCGGTGCTGCCGATGGCCATACCCTATCATGCCCTGACCTATCCTGATGACCGGCGAACCAGCCGGGAAGCGATGGGATGCCCCGCGTTTGCCGTCATTGCCCACCGCGGGGCGTCGGCCTGCTGTCCGGAAAACACGTTATCCGCTTTCCGGGCGGCAATAGAGATGAAGGCCGACATGGTGGAACTGGATGTGCAGCTCACCGCGGACAGGGAAGTGGTGGTCTTTCACGATGCAAAATTATCGCGCTTAACGGACGGCCGGGGAATGGTCGCCGACTACCCGTTTGCCCGCCTGCGCCAACTCGATGCCGGCGTCTGGTTTCACAAAAAATACGCGGGAGAGCGCATTCCTGCGCTGGTGGAAGTCCTGGCGCTCTGCAAGGGCCGGATGGCCGTCAACATCGAGGTGAAGACGGAGGCGGTCACGGATGCTGTTTCCGGAGGTATTGAGGAGCGATGCCTGAAAATGGTCGATCAGATCGGCATGAAGGAGCATGTGGTGTATTCCAGCTTTGATCCCCGCGCCATTTTGCATTTCAAGCAGATCGACAGGGAGGCGCCTGTTGCCGTGCTGTACGAAAAAAAGCAACATGGCTCCCGGCTGCCCTCGGAGATTGTTCTATCCCTTGGCGTTGACGCCTTCAACTGTTCGCGGCGCGAACTAAACGGAACATGGCTGGCGGATCTGAAACGCCATGGCATTCCGGTGCATATCTATACGGTTAACGACGAAAAGAACATGCGGCGGCTGCTGGAGATGGGGGTGGACGGCATTTTCACAAACCGGCCGGATGTTCTGCGAAACGTCTGCGAGGAATATAAGGGGCGGACAAGGGATGAGGGGTGAGGGGTGAGGAATCCGTATTGATGGATGAGAATGCCGCTGTAAAAGAAAAGATGGCTTCCGCTCCACGTGCGCCCGGCATCTATATCATGCTGGATGCGCGACGGAAAGTCATCTATGTGGGCAAGGCCAACGATCTGAAAAGCCGCGTCGGTTCTTATTTGACAGGCAGGGACACTAGGCCGATGGCGCCGTTTTTGATGGCGCGCGTTCAGTCGATCGAATTCATCACAACGGACACGGAAAAAGAAGCGCTGATTCTGGAAAACAACCTCATTAAGAAGCATCGCCCGCGCTACAATGTCATCCTGCGGGATGACAAAACCTATTGCCATCTGTCGCTGAATCCTTCGGAGGCTTTTCCGCGCCTTCGGCTGGTGCGCAAAAGGCAAAATGACGCGGCGCTTTACTTCGGTCCGTACCCGTCGGGGCTGGCCGCCAGGGAGACGCTCCGTTTCATCCAGCGCATCTTTCCTCTGCGCACGTGCCGGGACCGGGATTTCCAACTCCGGGCCAGACCCTGCCTGGAATTTCAAATCGGCCGTTGCCTGGCTCCCTGCAAAAACCGGATTGACGAAGCGGCATACCGGACGCTGGTGGAAAACGCCGTATCTTTTCTGCGGGGTCGCCGCCGCGAATTGATTTCCGATTTGAAAAAGCAGATGAGTGAAGCGGCGCAGAGCTTGCGCTACGAGGACGCCGCGAGGCTGCGCGACCGCATTGGCGCGCTGGAGCACGCGCTGGAGCGGCAGCATGTGGACGCGGGGGGCGCCGCGGACCAGGATGTGCTGGGTGTTCATTCCGATTCCGGAACGCACCGGGTCTGCATTCTGTTTGTGCGCGAAGGAAAGCTGCTGGGCAGCAAATCCTTTACGCCGGTAAAAACAAAGGCGGACCGGGAAGAAATTCTCTCATCGGCGCTGCGGCAGTATTATGACGAAGCCGGTCTGCCGGAAGAGATTCTTCTTCCCTTCAGCCTGTCCGATGAGGCTGTTTTGCTCGAATGGCTGGCCGAAAAACGGCAAAGAAGCGTGCGCATCACCGTGCCCCAGCGGGGCGCGAAAAAGGCGCTGGTTGACATGGCGTGCGCCAATGCCCGCGAGCTGCAGGCGTCCGACCGGAAAAAGGACGAACAGAAAACAGCCGTTTTGCAATTCCTGCGGGAAAGGCTTTCGCTTGCCGGTCTGCCGCGCCGGATCGAATGTTTCGACATCTCCAACCTGGGCGGGAAAAACGCCGTGGGGTCGATGGTGGTGTTTCAGGACGGGGAGCCGGATAAATCAGCCTACCGGCGCTTTCGCGTTCGCGGTCCGGATGAGCCGGACGATTACGGGATGATGCGGGAGGTGTTGACGCGCCGTTTCCAGGGTCGGGACCCGGTGCCTGACCTGCTGGTGGTTGACGGCGGCAAAGGACAGCTCAATGTCGCTCTTGCCGTTTTGAGCGACTTGAAGATCAAACTGGACGTCATCGGCCTGGCCAAGGAGGAAAGGTCCTTTCTGGCGGCCAAAAGAAGGCTTCAGGGAAAGCCGGCAAAATCGGAGGATCGCGTCTATTTGCCCCGGCGCAAGGACGCAATTTATCTTTCGTCGTCACCCGCCGCTCTGTCCCTTTTGCAGCGGCTGCGGGACGAGGCGCACCGCTTTGCCGTGAGCTATCACCGGAAATTAAAACAAAAAAATGACTTCCGCTCCGCGCTGGACGACATTCCCCGCCTTGGCAGCCGTCGGAAGAGTATTTTGCTGCGGCATTTCGGGTCGCTGGAGCGGATTCGAAGCTGTTCACCCGAGGAGTTGCAGGCGTTGCCGGGCATCGGCAGGGCCCTGGCCGAAACTATTCACAAAGTATTGTCTTCGGGTGGAGCAGCTTAAAGCCTGTCCAGGAGAGTTCGGTGCGATATGAGCTTGATTACGATTTTTCTTCTCGCGGTTGGCCTTGGACTTGACGCGTTTTCCGTGGCCATCGCCATCGGCGCGGCCAATGCAAAAAAATCCTGGGCGCCGGTGCTGCGGCTTTCCCTGGCTTTCGGCCTTTTTCAGTTCTTCATGCCGCTTGCCGGATGGCTGGCCGGTTCAACCGTGGTCGATAGGATTCAGGCTTTTGATCACTGGATTGCTTTTGCGCTTTTGGTTTTGGTCGGCGGGAAAATGATCCGGGAGGGTTTTGAAAAGGAAAAGGATGAGGAAAAGGCCGACCAGACGCTCGGCTGGCCGCTCTTTCTGCTTTCGATAGCGACCAGCATTGACGCGCTGGCGGTCGGCTTCAGTTTTTCTCTTTTAAAGACCCCGATCCTGTTTCCGGCGGCGATCATCGGGATGGTTTGTTTTGTGATGACGGCGGTGGGCATGGTTTTCGGCAAGGGATTGGCGCGGATTTTCGGCAGGAAAGTAGAGATTCTGGGCGGTCTGGTTTTGATTGCCATTGGTGTGAAGATATTGATCGAACATATGGGATGAAGACCGGAGACTGAAGACTGAAGGAAAAGACGTGGAAAAAGGACCGAACGTTTTTGTTTCACAGCAAAGGCGCGAGAAAAAATAAAAATGCTGAAGGTCAACAAAATTGACCTTCGGTCTTCAGCCTTCAGCCTGAAAATCTATACGAGGTGTCTGATGTTTTACCAAATCATCAAGGCCGGGAATGACGAAATCGGATTGGTGTGGGAAGATGCCGGGGGAAAAACACAAGTTGAGTGTATTTATCTTCCGGGCAGGGAAAAGATTATCCAAAAAATCTTTCGGGATTTTCCCGCTGTCGAGAAAAAGCCGCGCAAAATATCCGGCGGCCTGGATCGTCTGATTGTTGATTTGTGCCTTGGAAAAGAACGGCGCGTGGATTTATCCTTTCTGAATTTATCCGGGTTGACGGAATTTTCGGGGCGGGTGTTAAGGCAAACTCATCGCATCCCTCGCGGGAAAGTGTGCACGTATTCCGGTCTGGCGGCCAGGGTCGGATTTCCGCGCGCGGCCCGGGCGGCGGGTTCCGTGATGGCGAACAATCCTTTTCCGCTTGTGATTCCCTGCCATCGCGTGATTCGGGCCGACGGGACGCCGGGGCGTTTTGGCGGCGGCGCCGACATGAAAAGGCGCCTGCTGGAACGGGAAGGAATTTTTTTTGATGCGAAAGGAAGAGTGCCTTCGGAATACCGTGTAACGGCAAAGCGGCGGCGGCGGGATGACGCAGGTGATCATTCTTAAACAATGGACATTAGAGGGAACGGATATGAAACCGGAAACCATTGATCCTTCCGGCCATAAGAGCAAAAACCGGATTTGGCTTTTCAGCCTGTGCGTCATCGCTTTTCTGATTGCGGCGTCCGACCTTCAGGCCGGGCCGGCCGTTCCAGACGGGCGTCCCCGGATCGGCCTGGTGCTGAGCGGAGGCGGTGCGCGCGGGCTGGCGCACGTGGGCGTGATCGAGGTCCTGGAAGAAATGAAAATTCCGATTGACTGCATCGCGGGAACCAGCATGGGCGCGATTGTCGGCGGAATTTACGCGTCGGGCATGTCGCCCGACGAGCTGAAAAAATTCATCACCAGCATGCAGTGGAATGAAGCCTTCAAGGATAAGCCGGACCCGAGCGAAATGACCTTCCGCCGGAAGAGAGATGCGGCCGACTTTCTGATCGACCTCGACCTGGGCTTCAAAGACGGTGAATTTGCCATGCCCAGAGGGCTGCTTCAGGGGCAGAATCTGAACCTGATTCTGAAATCCCTGCTGATTCACACCGAAGGCATTGACGATTTCAACCGGCTGAATATTCCGTTTCGGGCCGTGGCCACGGATATCGAAACCGGCGACGCCGTCATTCTGGAAAAAGGGGAACTGGTGAAGGCGATTCGCGCCAGCATGTCCATTCCCGCCCTGTTCGCCCCGGTGGAAATAGACGGCAAGCTTCTGGTGGACGGCGGCGTCGCCAACAATCTGCCGATCGATATCGCGCGGCAAATGGGCGCGGATGTCGTGATTGTGGTGGATATCAGCACGGAATTGAGCCGCCGCGATCAGTTGGACACCTCCGTTGGAATCACCTCGCAGTTGACCTCCATCATGGTTCAGCGCAACACCCAGGCGCAGATCCGCACCATGCGGGAAGGGGACATCCTGATTCGTCCGGAGTTGGGTACGATCGGCAGCAGTGATTTCTTCAAGGCGGCAGACGCGGTCGCCGCCGGCCGGAAGAAGGCCGCGGAGATGAAGACCGAGCTCGCTCATCTGGCCGTGCGGGAAGAGGATTTTCCGGCCTATCTGCGGGCGCAGAGGAAAAAAGACCAGGCGATGCCGGTGATCGACGTTGTGGAGGTGGACAACAAGTCGTCTTTTCCCGATGGTCTGATAGCTGCGCAAGTGAACATCAAACCGGGTGAGCCCCTGAACATGCCCGAATTGAAAAAAAATATCGACCGGGTGTACGGCATTGACACCTTTGAACGTGTGGACTTCCACCTTCGGAAAAAAGACAAGTCCACGGCGATTGTCATCGAACCGTTCGACAAAGCATGGGGTCCGAATTATTTCCGGTTCGGCCTGGGCCTGGAGGACAACTTCAAAGGCTCCGGCAGTTATGCCCTGACCGCGCAGTTTACCAAGACGGCTCTGAACCGACTGGCCGGAGAATGGCGCACCGAATTGAGAATCGGCGAGAACCCGCGCATCTATACCGAACTTTACCAGCCGCTGGACTATTCACTCAGCTATTTTGCAGCCGCCAATGCCGCCTATCTCATGCGCAACATCAATACGTACAACGACAAGGGCGAAATCCTGACGCAGTACCGCGTCCAGTCCGCTCAATTCGGCGTGGATGCGGGCAGGCAGTTCGGCAACTGGGGCCAGGTGCGCGCGGGCCTTCGCCGGGAGCACGGCAACGTGAAGATTGCCATCGGCGACCCCAGCGTGCCGGAAGAAACCTACAACCGCGGCAGCGTTCAGGCTTCCGTTGCCTACAGCAGACTGGACAACTATGTTTTTCCGCTCAGGGGAACGGACGCCAGTCTGATGTGGAATTACGATTTGAAAGCGCTGGGTTCGGACATCGATGAACAGGCCCTGGGCTTCAACTGGATGACCGCCTTCACGTGGGGGAAGTACACCTTCATTCCCTCCCTTGACGTCAAAACCATGCTGGACGACGACAGCGTGGCCGTACAGGACACGTTTCCGCTGGGCGGCTTCCTGAATCTGTCCGGCTTTTCCACCAATGAAATCTACGGACGCCATACCGGCCTGGCCCGGCTGGTGGCCTACCGGGAAATCGGCTCTGCGGGCATGGGCGCGCTGAAGATGCCCCTGTACATCGGCCTGTCGGCGGAGGCGGGCAATGTTTGGAACAAACGGTCGGACATCAATTTCGAGTCCCTGATTCTGGCCGGAAGCATTTTCCTGGGAATCAAAACGTATCTCGGGCCGGTTTACCTGGCCTATGGTCAGGCCCAGCGAGGCCATTCGTCCATTTATCTCAACGTGGGCCAGCGGTTTTAAACGGCCGTGAGACTCACTTGCTGAATTTACAAAGGAGGAAAATGGAATGCTTTTTAAAATGAAAACAATTTTTGGACGAGGTCGCGGACGGCATCAATAAGAAGGGACTGGCCTAAGGCCGGGCGGCCGTCCCCGGTTTTCCGGGGACGGCTCATCCGACGCGGCCGATCATAAGCCGTCAGCTTTGTTTCAGGATTTTTCCTCTTAAACTCAGCACGATTTCCGTCATGGGGATGATTCGCTTTGCCGCTTCCATGCCTTTTCGGACGATGACGGGCATGCCCGAACAGCAGGGGACTTCCATGACGGCCACCGTGACGCTTTTGATGTTTGCCGTTTGAAAAATATCGGCAAACTTTTGAACGTATTCCTGCACGTCGTCGAATTTCGGGCAGCCCATCATCACCACTCTTCCTTTCAGCAGATTCCGGTGCAGAAGGGGAAAAGCGACCGCCGTGCAGTCCGCAAGGACCAGCAGGTCGGCTCCCTTCAGGAAAGGAGCGGAAGCCGGCACCAGCTTGATCTGTATGGGCCAGTGGGTGAGGGCTGATTCTTCTTCGCCCTCCTCCAGATGCTTCGGCTGATTGGCCGCTTCACAGGCGGACGGTTTGCCGAGAATTTGAATCTGAGCGGAAGGGCAGCCGCAGGGAAGCGGCGGTTGGCTTTGTCCGGCCAGGTGCTTTTGGACGGCCTCTTCGTCAAAGGGCGACGCCTCGCGCTCGACGATCCGGAGCGCCCCGGTGGGGCACTGGCCGATGCAGGCGCCCAGACCGTCGCAGAATGTTTCCGAAACGACTTTGGCCTTGCCGTCGATGATTTGCAGGGCGCCCTCGTCGCAGCCCGTCACGCACTGGCCGCACCCGTCGCACAGCGCCTCGTCGATTTCAATGATTTTACGCAATATTTTTTTCATGTTTTTCCCTTTTGGCTCTTGATTTTCAGAAAACATCCCCGCTGCCAGGGGTGTGCAAAGGAGGAGCGGGCGCTTGAATGCGCCTTTCCCCTGAAAGCGGGAAAATGAACTAACGGCCCTCAACCATGGCTTCGACATCCGTCTTTGAATCCGTTATCGGCTTGATGTTGAACTTCTCCACCAGGACCTTGAGGACGTTCGGCGACGCGAAGGCCGGCAGGGTCGGTCCGAGGCGGATTCCCTTGACACCCAGGTACAGAAGAGCCAGAAGCACCGCCACCGCTTTCTGCTCGTACCAGGCAATGTCAAAGGAAATCGGCAGTTCGTTGATGTCTTTCAGTCCGAAAACTTCTTTGAGCTTCAACGCGATTAACGCCAGCGAGTAGCAGTCATTGCACTGTCCGGCATCCAGCACTCGGGGAATGCCGCCGATATCGCCCAGCGCAAGCTTGTTGTAGCGGTACTTGGCGCAGCCGGCGGTCAGGATAATCGTGTCTTCGGGGAGTTCCCGGGCGACATCGGTGAAGTAGCCGCGGGACTTGTGCCGCCCGTCGCAGCCGGCCATGACGATGAAGCGCTTGACGGCGCCCGATTTCACCGCCGCGACCACCTGATCCGCCAGGGCCAGCACCTGATGATGGGCAAATCCCGCCACCAGTTCGCCTTTTTCCAACTCCCTGGGCGGCGCGCATTTTTTCGCAAGCTCGATGATTTCAGAAAAATCTTTTGTTCCGCCTTTGGATCTGTCGGGGATGTGTTTCAATCCGGGGTAGCCCACGACGCCCGTCGTGAAGATTCGGTCTTTATAGGAATCCCTGACCGGAATGATGCAGTTGGTCGTCATCAGGATGGGGCCGTTGAAGGATTCGAACTCCTCATTCTGCTTCCACCAGGCGTTTCCGTAATTTCCAACGAAGTGGGCGTATTTCTTGAACGCTGGGTAGCTGTTGGCCGGCAGCATCTCGCCGTGTGTATAAACATCCACGCCGGTTCCCTCCGTCTGTTTCAGCAGCTCGTCGAGGTCCTTGAGGTCATGGCCCGAAATCAGAATGCCCGGGTTGCCCCGCACGCCGATGTTGACTTTGGAAATTTCGGGATGGCCGTATGTCGAGGTGTTGGCCTTGTCCAAGAGTGCCATCGCGCTTACGGCGCATTCGCCCGCGCGCAGGACCATGGCCACCATTTCATCCACGCTCAAATCTTCGGTGATGGAGATCAGCGCTTCCCTGACGAAATCATGAATTTTCCCGTCTTCAAAACCCAGAACGGCGGCATGTTCCGCATAAGCCGCGATTCCCTTGATTCCGAAGAGGAGCAGCATTCGGAGCGAGCGCACATCCTCGTTTTCCGTGGAAAGAACACCGACGGCGGCGGCTTTCTTTTTAAATTCCTCCATGTTGTCGGAATCCCACACGGCACAGTCATGCAGGCCCGCGGGAAACGCCGCGCCGCAGGCTTGTCTGAGTTCGCTGCGAAGCCGAAGCGCCTCCCGAATCATTCCGATGATCCGGTCGCTGTCGAAGTTGGCATTGGTGATCGTGGCAAAAAGCGCCTCCATCATAAAGCGCCCGTATTTGGGATCCAGCGGACCTTTTTCTTTAGCCTTGTCGGCACAGACGGCCATGCCGTTCAGAAGATAAATCAGAAGGTCCTGCAGATTGGATGTTTCCTCGGTTTTACCGCAGACCCCTTTGACCGTACATCCTTCATTTTTGACGGTTTCCTGGCACTGATAACAAAACATGTGACACCTCCTGTTACGATTCGTTGCGATTTGCCGGAAAGAATACTGAAAATCATTCCGGACATCCTTGATTTATGTTAAGTAAAAAAACATTTTTTGCCGAGAGGACGCCAATGATGAACAAAGTTCGGAACGTTTTGACCCAGAGCCAGCTTTTCGGGGGACTGCCGGATGAGCATCTTGCGGAGATTGAAAACATAGCGGTTCCCAGGCGCTGCGGCAAGGGGGAGATGGTCTTTCATGACGGAGATGAAGGAATCGGCTTTTATCTGGTGGTCGCGGGGATCGTCAATGTTTATAAACTTTCTTCCGAAGGGAAGGAGCAGATCCTTCATATCGTCGGGGAGGGAGACACCATCGGCGCGGTTCCCGTTTTTTCCGGGGAATCCTTTCCCGCCAACGCCCGCGCGGTGACCCCCTGCCATCTTCTGTTTTTCAACCGGGAGAAATTCATCCGCCTGATTACCCGTCAGCCGTCTCTTACGATGAATATCCTGGCCCTCCTGTCCGCCCGCCTGCGGGAGTTTACCGTCCAGGTGGAAAATCTGTCGCTCAAGGAAATTCCCGGCCGTCTGGCTTCCTACCTTCTGGATCTCGCGCGGGAGCAGGGAAACCGGGATCGGATCGCGCTCAATATTTCCAAACTGCAATTGGCCGGCCTGCTCGGCACCGGACCGGAATCTCTTTCCCGCGCTCTGGGCAGCCTGAAAAGCAAAAAGCTGATCGAGGAAAAGGGATCCATGATCCGGCTCGTGAACCGGGCGCTCTTGGAAGAGCTGGCCGAAAAAGGAAAAAACACGCCATAGCACGCCCGGCTTCGGCGGGTTTGCTTTCGGAAACTCCTTTATTTGGGCAGCCAGCCGAGCCCTTTGGCATGCAGGCTCTGAATATAAAGGCGGTCGGCGGTTTCCGTCACGCCGGTGGTTTCCGGATACGCGCCGCCGGGATCCTGCAGGTCGGCCACGACCCGGCCGTCTTCCGTGAAGGCGAACACATGCCCGTAAGCTTTGGGAACCGGCCACAGGGAACGCGGCAGACGCAGGGTAATCTTTCGGAGAAAGGGCTTGCTTCCCATTTGGTCCAGATCGGGATTGCGCGGTTTGGCAAAGCCCATCCAGATTTTTCCATCCTGTCCGCGCATCAGGTTGTCGGGAAAGCCGGGAAGATTGTCGAAAACAATTTTAGCCTGATCGCCCGGCCGGGCAATGTCCAGTTCCAGCGCGTGTACGGACACTTTCCAAAGCCGGTATTTTCCCGTTTCGTTCACAAAAAGATTTTGCTCGTCCCGGCTGAGGGCCAGACCATTGGCGAAACAGAATCCACTGGCGACGACGCGGGTGGATTTTTGCGCCGGATCGTAGGCGAGGACGCGTCCGGTGGAGGACATTTCCATGATGTCCAGAATACTGGCTTCAAACGGTCCGCCCCATTCGGCGGGTGAAAAGCGCCTCGAAGCATCGCTTAAGTAAATCATGCCGGACCGGGCAACCACCACCGCGTCGGCATAGCGGATCGGGTCGCCGTTGACCGACCGGGTCAGCAGGGTGATCTTCCCTTGAGGGCTGACGGACAGCAGTCCCCGGATTGCATCCGCGGCAATCAGGTTCCCCGCTTTGTCGAAATCAAATCCCAGTACGCGCCCGCCGGTGCGGATGAAAACCTCCTGTCCGCTTCCGTCAGGATTCATGCGCAGAACGTTTCCGCTGCCCACGGAGACATACAGCTTTCCGTCTTTTCCCAGGACGATGTGTTCGGGCCCCTCTTCGGCGCCCAGGTCGATGAGGTTCAGCCGGGACAATCCGGTGTTGAACGCATGCGGTCCGGTATATCCGGCCGCAGCCGGCGCATTCCACGCGACCGGCTCGATCGGCACCGGCCAGAAAAGGAAATACCCCGCGAAAAGGACCAGAAGCAAAACCATCATGAACAGTACTTTTTTCATCAGGACCTCCTTCCGATAATGCTGGTTGGGCCGGTTGACGGATCAAAAAGTTTTGGACCGCACTGTCTTGCCGCTCAGGGTCTTGTGTCTTTGTGAAAAAACGGGAAACGAAACGTTCAGGGTTCTCTCGGGTAAAAGCCCATGGTCAACTCATATACGCCCGACGAAAACTGCTTTTCCATCTGAAAATTCATTCGCTCGAAAAGACGGAGCATGGCTTTGTTTTCCGCCAGCACTGTGGCGGAAAAGCCCAGAAGCCCGTCCCGCTTCGCGATTTCGGTGAGATATTCGAGGAGCACGATTCCGATGCCGCGGTTCTGCCAGACGTCGCCCACCAGAAAGGAGGCGGCGGCCGTGTGCGTGTCCGTGTCGATGATGTACTGGCCCATACCCACGATCTCCTCCATGCCCTGCCGCTCCTGGATGGCGAGCATCAGCATTTCTTTCGAGTAATCGATGATCACGTATTTTTGAAGGATGTTGTGCGGCATGTGGACCATGTTGGTGAAAAAACGTGTGTAGATGCTCTTGTCCGAAAGCGAGTAGAGAAAGGCCTTGATGATTCCCTCGTCGCTGATTTTGACGGGGCGGAGGAAAAGCGGCAGGCCGGTCCGCGTGGAGCGGTAGGTTTCCAGATGCTCGGGATAAACGCCCGTCGTGCCGGGGATAAACGCCTGGTCGCGGTAGATGAGGCCCCGTTCGCGCGCCTGCTCCACAAGCCAGGGGCGGAACCTCGGGTGCGCGATGGAAATGAGAGCCATGGCGCGTTCCCGGATATTTTTTCCATGCAGGTAGGCCGTTCCGTATTCGGTGACCACATAGTGCACGTCCCCGCGGATGAGCGTGGCCGACGCGCCGGCGGAAAGGCAGGGGACGATGCGGGAATGAGCCATGTCTATCGAGGTGGAACGCATGGCCAGAATGGACTTGCCGCCCGGCGCAAGCGCTGAGCCCCGCATGAAATCCGCCTGTCCTCCCACGCCGCTGTAAAAGATTCCGCCGATCGATTCCGCGGTAGACTGTCCCGTGAGATCGATTTCCAGCGCGGAGTTGATGGCGGTCATGTTGGTTTGCCGTCCGATGACAAAGAGGCTGTTGGTATAGTCGATCGGCCTGAACTCAAACGCCGGATTGTCATTCAGGTATTTGTAAGTGTCGCGGTTTCCCATGCAGAACGACGCGACGGTTTTTTTGCGGTCCAGGGATTTCTTCGCGTTGGTCACGACGCCTTTTTTCATGAGATCGATGATGCCGTCGGTGAGAAGCTCCGTGTGCACGCCCAAATCCCGCTTTCCCGAAAGATGGGCCAGAATGGCGTTGGGCATGGTTCCGTATCCCACCTGAATGGTGTCGCCGTCCTGCACGATGCGCGAGACATAGGTTCCGATCTTTTCGGTCACTTCGCCGGGTGGCTCGGGCGTGTATTCCAGGATGGGCTCGTCGTGGGGGAGGATGAAATCCACGTCGCGGATATCCACCATGGCATCGCCGCGAACGCGCGGCATGTGCCGGTTGACCTGCGCGATCACCAGCCGGGCCTGCTCCACGGCGGATTTGACGATGTCCACGCTCACGCCCAGGCTCATCAGGCCTTCTTCGTCCGGCTCTGAGAGCTGCACCAGTGCGACGTCGATGGTGATGATTCCGCGGCGAAAGAGGGAGGGGATTTCCGAAAGGAAGGTCGGCGTGTAGTCGGCCAGCCCTTCATTGACCATTTGTCGGGAACTGTCGCTGATAAAAAACGAATTATGGCGAAAGTTGATTTTGAACTTTTTGTTGGCGTAGGGCGCCACGCCAAGGGTCCAGATGTGAATGATCTGCGTTCCGTAAATGGTGTGGGGCGTGTTTTCTACGTAGCGGATGAGCGAGCCGAGCAGGTTCTGCGGTTCGCCGCACGCCGTGCCGATGAAGATGGAATTGCCGCGGCGGATGCATTTGAAAAGGTCTTTTTCAGGGACGAATTTTTCCGGGTAGCGCTTTTTGAATTTTTCAAGATGGTCTTCCCGCCCTGCAGGCATGGCCGTTCCTCCGTTGCCTTCCCGTCTCCAGACCCCGCTGGACCGGCCGGCGTTGCCTTCGGCCGTTCGTTTCGCGCCCGGAATCGGCCTTTGCCGCCTTGCCGAAACACGATGAGATCACACGAGAGCTTTTCTTTGCCTCGGAACTATAGAAAGTCCCGTTTTGTAAGTCAAGAAGAACTTGATCCCCTTTCCGGTGAGGGCCTCGGCTGGATGGAAAGTGCGAATTTCCGGGGGCCGGCCCATTGGGATTGGTGGTTGAGTTCATGGGAAATTCATGTTAGAAAAAATCCGGTCAATGAATCCGGCACACCAAAAGGCGAAAGGGGGCGCCCCATGTTCCAGATTGTAAAATACGAGACCTTCAACGACCGGCAGGTGATCTTTAAAGAAGGAACCTTTGGCGACTGGATGTACGTTATTGAAGAGGGGGCCGTGGAAATTTCCCGAGTCGTCGAAGGGAAAAAGATCGTCATCGCGGTTCTGAAAACGGGGGAAATCATCGGGGAAGTGGCCTACATTTCCAAAGAAGGGCGCTCCGCGACGGCAACGGCGGTGGGCAAAACCCGAATCGGAATGATCGACCGGGAATACTTCGACCGGGAGTTTAATGGAATCTCCAGTGATTTTCAGATGATCCTGAAATCCATGGCCCGGCGCCTGAGGGAAACAACCGACCATCTGATACAACTTCAAAACCAGGCCGGGAAATAGACGGCGCGCGTCGGGCCTCATTCCAGCCGGATTCCGGGCTTCAGTGGAAAGCCGCGCAGAAAGTCGGAAACCGGCATTCTTTTTTTGCCGGCCAGCTGGACCTCCTTCAAGATCACATGGCCGTTCGAGGCCGCCACGGGCAGCCCCTCGGGGGTGGCTGCGGCGACGGCGCCGGGCGGTTCTTCCACAGGGCCCGGGCGGGCCTCGGCAGCAAGAATTTTCAGGTCCTGCCCCTCCAGGAGCGTGTAAGCCGCGGGCGACGGATTCAGACCGCGAACCAGATTGATGATGTGTTCGGCCGGATTGCGCCAGCAGATTCTGCCGGTTTCCCGGCTCAGGCGGGGCGCGAAGGTCACGCGGGAAGAATCCTGCTTTTGTCTTTGAACGGCGCCGGATGCGAGCCTTTCGATCGTTTCGACCAGCAGCGCCGCGCCCAGCAGCGCGAGCCGGTCATGCAGTTCACCGTAAGTCTCCGTTTCGCCGACGGGCGTTTTCTCCTGCGCCAGAATATCGCCGGAATCCATTCCTTCATCCATCAGCATGATGGTAACGCCGGTTTGTTTTTCGCCCCGGATGATGCTCCAGTGGATAGGCGCCGCGCCCCGGTAGGCGGGCAGAAGGGAAGGGTGAATGTTCAGGCAGCCCTGCGGCGGGAAGTCAAGGACGGCTTTGGGCAGAATCTGTCCGAAGGCCGCCACGACCGCCATGTCGGGACGGACGGCGTCCAGGGCCTCCAGAAAAGACGGGTCTTTTACGCTTGCCGGCTGCAAAACCGTGAGGCCGAATTTCTGCGCCATTTGCTTCACGGGGGGAGCGGCATCCTTTTTGCCCCTTCCCGCGGGGCGGTCCGGCTGGGTGACGACGGCGGAGATTGGAAAGCCTCGTTGGCAGAGCGTTTCCAGGGCCGGCAGGGCAAAAGCCGGAGTGCCCATGAAGAGAATGCGTGGTTTCTTCGTCATTTCCCGTCCTTTTCTTTTTCACGCTTCTATATGGAATTGTGAAGTTTGTGTCAAGGGCCGCTCCTGACCGGCGGTTTTCCGGCATTTTCCTGTTGTCAATTTCGGTTTCATGCTTTATATTGAAGACAACAAAACGAATCTCATGACAGGTGGATCTTTCACGAAAGGAGACGAAGCATGAAGACATACGCCATTAAGTATGTGGAGCTGGCCGAGCAGCATGCGGGAAGAATGGCAAAACGGTGGGCGATGGACGTCCAGAACAATGCCCGGACAAAAAGATACAAGGAGCTGGACGAAGAAAGCATCGTGAATCAGGGTGTAAAGTTTTATCACAATTTCAGCAAAATGTTCGCCGAAGACAAAATCAGTGAAGCCACCATGAAATATTTTCGAACCTACGCACAGGAAAGTTTCGCCATGCGGATTCCCATGGATGAAGCCGTCTACGCGTTGATTCTTCTGCGAAGGCATACCTGGCTGTACGCGGAATTCCAGACCATCTTCAGCTCCGGCATCGATCAGCGGCAGGCCCTGGACACCCTGAGCCGGACGATCCTGCTTTTTGACTACGCGATTTATGAAGTCACGAAGGAATATCAGGAATTGATGAAGAAGGGAAAAGGCAAGAAATAATTTCCGTATCCCCTGCACGCATAGGATGGAAGAGAGGAGAATGCGATATGGTAGAATCGATTAAGCTGCTGGATGTGCTGGAAGCCAATATTGACGAAATTGCGGTGCACTGGGCCGCCGACGTCAGGAAAAATAAACGAACCGTTCACTACAAGGACATTCCTGAAGAGAAGCTCGTCCTGCAGGCCGTTAAATTTTACAGCCAGCTTCGGAACATGCTCATGGCCCCCAATCGTCTGGACAAGGCGCAGGAATTTTTCATGCACTACGCGAGAACCTGCTACGAAATGGGCATTCCGCTTCATGAATCCATCTACGCCCTGAACATGATGCGCCGCCACATGTGGCTCTACGCGGAGTTCCAGGCGATTTTCATCAACGCCATCGAGCACAATCAGGCCATCGACTCCGTCATGCGGATCATGCTGCTCATCGATTATGCTGTGTATGAAATCACGCAGTACTATCAGGACCGCATCCGGCTGGAGACCAAGCAGCAGTTTTAGCGTTCCTGGGGGCGGCTGGATTCAAACAGACCCAACCGGCGGCAGCGGATTTTCCGCTGCCGTTTTTGCCGGCATTCCTTACATGAAATTTTCCGGATCCACGTCCGCCGTGATTTTGACAGTGCTGGTGGCGTGCTTCTTTAAAAGCTTTGCGGCCATGGAATGCATCCGCCGGTTGTCCCTTCCTTTGATCATCATCTGCTGGCGGTGTTCTCCCCGGATTTTCGCCAGCGGCGATTCGGCCGGGCCGATGATTTCCAGAATGTTTTCATGCCCGGCGCAAAGCGCCCGGGCGTCTCGTCCCAGCTCCCGCGCCGTTTCGTCGAGCGCCGCTTTTCTGGCCGAGGACAGCCGCAGGTTGATGATTTGTGCGAACGGGGGGTATTTCAGCGCCTTGCGGAATTCGATTTCCTCTTCATAAAAGGATAAGTAGTCGTGGGCGCTCGCGTGGCGCAGCGCGTAATGCAGGGGGTTGAAGGTCTGGATGATGACGCGCCCCGTTGCTTCGCCTCTTCCGCCGCGTCCCGCCACCTGCGTCAGCATCTGAAACGTTTTTTCCGCGGCGCGGAAATCCGGCATATTGAGCGACGTGTCGGCGGAAACGACGCCCACCAGCGTGATGGACGGAAAATCGTGCCCTTTGGAGACCATTTGCGTTCCCACCAGAATGTCGATTTCGCCTCGTTCCAGCGAAGCCAGAATCTTTTCCTGCGATCCGCGGCGCGCCGTAGTGTCGGAATCCATCCGGCTGATGCGCGCCAGCGGGAAAAGGCTCTGCAGTTCAGCCTCCAGTTTCTGCGTGCCTGCTCCGTAGTTGAGGATTCGGCTTCCGCCGCACCGGGGGCAAAGCGGCACGGCGCGGCGGCTGTAATCGCAGTAGTGGCATTTCACCAGATTTTCCGCCGGATGGCTTTTCAGGGAAACGGCGCAGTTGGGGCAGGAAAACGTGTAGCCGCAGTCGGCGCAGACCAGAAACGTGTCGAAGCCGCGCTTGTTGAGAAAAAGAAGCGCCTGCTCCCGGCGATCGAGAACGTTCCGAAGCGCCGCGATGAGCGCTTCGGAAAGAACGGGTGATTTGCCGCCGGTTTCCCTTTGCGTTTTCATGTCGACAATGTCGATTTGCGGCAGTGGCTGACGGTTGACCCTTCGGGCCAACTCCAGGTGAGCGTATTTTCCGCCGCGGGCGTTGAAGAAGGTGCGCACGGCCGGCGTCGCCGAGCCGAGCACGCAGACGGCGTTAGCGCTCCGGGCTTTGACGACGGCCAGGTCGCGGGCGTTGTAGCAGAGCCGTTCATCCTGCTTGTACGACGGATCGTGCTCCTCATCCACGATGATGATTTTCAGGTTCGGCAGCGGGGCAAACAGTGCCGAGCGCGCGCCGATGACCAGATGGATCAGGCCCCGCCGGATCTGGCGCCACTGGTCGTAGCGGACGCTCTCGGCGATGCCGCTGTGCAGGACGGCGATCCTGTCCGGGTCGAAGCGCCCGGTGATCCGGGAGATCAGCTGCGGTGTGAGGGAAATTTCCGGGACCAGGTAAATGGCCGAGCCGCCCGATTTCAGAACCCGGTCGATGGCGCACAGGTACACTTCCGTTTTGCCGCTGCCGGTCACGCCGTGCAGCAGGACGGGGTGGAATACCTCGCTGTCGATGAATTGCCCAATGGTTTCCAGGGCCTTTTTTTGTTCGTCGTTGAGCGCGATATTCTGTCTGGGGGCGGCGAGAGCGGATTCGATCGGCGCCCTGCGGATGTGTTCTTCTTCGCGGACCTCTACGGCGCCTTTTTCAAAAAGCCTTTTGATGACGGCGGCACTTGCCGCGGTTTTCTCCGCCAGGGCGCGAAGCTCCATCGGCCCTTCCCGCCGAAGGCAGTCGGCGACAATCTGCTGCCGGGGCGTCAGTTTCATCGGGCCGGAGAGCTCATCAGCAAGCCGGATAATTTTTTTCATGCGGATGCCCAGTTGCTTTTTTTCCTTTTCCATGACGTGAACCCAACCGGCCACCTGGAGGCTGCGGGCGATGGAAGCCGCGTTTTTCATATTGGATTTCCGGATCCAATCCTGAAAGGCCAGGCCGCCTGAATGCTCATGGAGGATGTCCAGAAGCTTTTTTTGCGCGGCAGTCGGCCTCGCATCGCGGGCGGCGGGTGCGGGAATGATCCAGCGCAGTTCCCTTCTTTCCGGTCCCGAGGGAATCAGCTCGGCCAGCGTTTTCCCCAGCGGATAGAGAAAATACCCGGAAATCCACCGGTAAAATTTCAGATCCTCCGCGTCGAACAGCGCCTCTTCGTCAAGGACGGCGACAATCTTTTTGGTGTCCTTCAAATCGCAGTTCTTCAGTATTTCGACAATAAATCCGCTGCGCTTTCTGATGCCGAAGGGCACAAAAACCCTCTTGCCGACCTCAACGGCGTTCTGGAGATGGACCGGAACTTCATAGGTAAAGAGCTTATCGGAAGGAATGTTGACGGCGACGCTTATGAACATGAGTCTTGTTACCACTTTTGACGCAAAAAGAAAATATCGGACGGGAAACGGGCCAAAAAAAAGCCCCGACTCGCGGGGCTTCCGGTCTTTATTCGCCTTTGAGCTTTTCCATTTTTTCCTGCTTGGTTTTGCAGTCGATGCATTCGGTCGTGACGGGTCTGGCCAGCAGTCTTTTCTCGGATATCGGGCCGCCGCAGGATTCACAGATGCCGTAAACGCCGTCGTCAATCCTTTTGATGGCTTCCTGCATTTTGACGATAAGTTTGCGCTCGCGGTCGCGGATGCGCAGCTCAAAATTGCGGTCGGATTCCAGGGAGGCGCGGTCGTTGGGATCGGGGAAATTTTCCTTGCCGCTGGTCATTTCCGAAACGGTTTTGCCCGCCTCGCTGAGCAATTCATTGATTTTTTGTGTCAGCAGTTTGCGAAATGCTTCGAGCTTTTCCGGCTTTAAAGTCGTTTGTTTTTCCAATGCCGCCACTCCTTTACCGTAATGTTTGAAGGGACCTTTTACCTAATGGCGACTGGTTTGTAAAGCAAAAAAATCATGTATAAAAATCCGAAAAAAATCCATAATCCCGCATATCCACCCGCCTGTTCCGCCTTCATTTGTCCGGTCCGTACACCGCCATGACCTTGTCCACGATATTGGTCGTGGATTTGCCGGCAACTTCCGCAATAATCTCGACCCGTCCGCCCCACCGCCGGATTTCATCGCGTCCGACGACCTGCTCTTCCGCCCAGTCCCCGCCTTTGATCAAAACATCGGGCTTGAGCAGGCAAATCAGCTCCAGCGGTGTCGGCTCGGAAAATATTGTTATAAAATCGATGCATTCCAGCTCGGCAAGGATTTCGGCCCTCTCCTGCTCGGGAACCAGCGGTCTTTTGAGTCCCTTGATGGCCCGCACGGAGGAATCGCTGTTGAGCGCCAGAACCAGAACATCAGCCGTTTTTCCGGCTTCCTTCAGGTATCGGACATGGCCCACGTGAAGAAGATCAAAGCAACCGTTGGTGAAGGCGATCTTTTTCCCCTCTTGGCGCAGCGCATCCAGTTTTTCCTTTAATTCGGTTCTGTTTAGAATTTTGTTCATAGCGACTCCTTTTGATTCGTCGGCAACCCGGGCTTTTTTATTGAAACCGTTTGGCCGTCCCGGCCAAGCAAACGTTTTGACGCATTTTCCGAAGACGATCCCGATGGTTCCGTTGGTGATCGGCTGTCCCTTCGGGCTGCCGTGAGGCCGGCCGGCGTTTAAAGGACACGGGCCGCCGTCAGCGCCGCCACTCGTTTCGCGCCCGCCTCCGCCAGCGTTTTGGCGCATTCATTGATCGTGGCTCCCGTCGTGTAAACATCATCCACCAGCAGGAAACTCCCGCCGGGAATCTTTTCTGAATGACTTGCCCTGAAAGCGCCGGAAATGTTTTTATCCCGCTCGCTTTTGTCCAGTCCTGTTTGCGTTAAAGTAAATCTGCGCCGTTTTAGCAAGGAAAAATCGACGGCGATTCCGTGTTTTTTGCCCAGAGCGCGCGCCAGGACAAGCGACTGGTTGAATCGTCTTTCCCGCAGCCGCCTGATGTGCAGCGGGACGGGAATGATCGCGTCAAAAGCGCTGAAATCGACGCCGTCAAAATCAAAGTCGGCCAGAAGGCCCGCCAGCGCCTCGCCGGCCGTCAGGTCCCGTCCGTACTTGAAGCGGCGGATCACATCTGCGATGATTCCCTCATAGGCAACGGCGGCGCGGGCGAACTCGAACCAGTGTGCGTTTTCCATGCAGGAAGGGCACAGGTGGTCTTCGGAAGATGAGTCGGGAAACAGGATTCCGCAGACCGGGCAGAGGCTTCCGTGAAGAAAGGTGATTTGACCAAAGCAGTCGGAACAGAAGAACTCCGGGCGGCCGGAGGGAAGGATGCGGGAGCAGGCAAGGCAGATTCTGGGGAAAAAAGCATCGGAGATCTGGGATAAAAACTCATAAAGAATCAAGTCATGTCCTTGTGCAATTTCTTGATTTCCGTTGCGTTTTCGTCTATCTCCATTCGGGGCGCGTCCCACAGGTTTTCAAGATCGTAAAAAGAACGGGCGGCTTCCTGAAAAATGGAGATCACCACATCGTCATAATCCAGCAGGATCCATTCGGCGTTGGCCTTTCCTTCCACACCCAGCGGCCGGATGCCCTCTTTTTTCAGATATTCCTGAACCGTGGAGGCAACGGCCTGAACCTGCCGGTCGGTTGTTCCCGAGCAGATAAGCATGTAGTCCGTAAAGGAAGAAATCTCCCGAACATTCAAAACAACAATATTTTTTGCCTTTTTCTGCAGAACCGCGTTGATGCACAACAGCAGCCGCCTGGCCGATTCATTTTTTTTAACTGGCAAAATTCCTCCTTGAATAGGTTTTTAGGCTGACCCCCTGCAAGGTGGCACGATGCCGACACCCCTGCGGGCGCGCGCGGCTTTAAGGATAAAATGAAAGACGCTAAACGCGCCGTCATTCAGAAAACTTATAACGCCAGGAGTGCGCAAAATCAACCTTCAGTCTTCAGCCTTCAATCTTAATTTTCTTATGTCACAAATGCAAAAAGTTGACAATAAGGCATTTTGGTCCCTGCCGGGTGATCACGGCCGTTTCCCTGAATGCAGGGAGCTTTTGCCTCCTTCATCAATGTCGCAGAAGGAAGAGCAGGGATGGGAGGTTGTGAAAAAAAAACGACTGTGGTAAATCAACGGTCCCTGTCGATGAAGAAAGGAATCTCTGAATGCCCGACATGATTCGGAAAGTTCATGTTCACATGCCGTATCTGCTGCTGGGGCGGCATCTGCCCATGGTTCTGGCAAAGAAGCTCAATCTGGAGATCTACTTCAGCCACGATGCGCTTCAGTCGCTGGATCGGAATCAGTGCGCCAAGGTGTCCCGAACGCTGGAGAATGCCGGGTTAAAAGTGACGTTTCATGCCCCTTTTATGGATTTGCGGCCCGGCGCGCTGGACGACGGAATCCGCCGGGCCAGCCTGGACAGGATTCGGCAGGTGTTCGATCTGATCCCGATTTTTAAGCCGCTGAAAATTGTCTGTCATCCCTCCTTTGATCAACGCTACTATGTGTCCTGCGATGATCTTTGGCTGGAAAACAGCGTCAATTTCTGGCGGCAGCTGATTGTGCAGGCCGAAGACGGAGGAGCCGTCATTGCGCTGGAAAACGTTTACGAAAGGGAGCCGGGCATCCTGCGCCGCCTGCTGGAAGCGCTCCATTCCCGTCAGGTGTGTTTTTGTTTCGACACGGGCCACTTCAATGTTTTTGCCCGCGCGCCCCTGGAGGACTGGATGGAGCAGCTGGGCCGCTTCATCGGCCATCTGCATCTTCATGATAATTTCGGCAAATTCGATGAGCATCTGCCGGTGGGAGGCGCCACCTTTCCTTTCGGCCTGTTTTTTGCCGCGCTGAAGAAGCTGGACGTGAGGTCGACGGTTACGCTGGAGGCGCATGCCGAGGAGCACCTCTGGCAGTCTCTGGCGAATTTGCGCAACAGTTCCTATCTGGACGGTTTGAACCTCTGAGGGGGGAGTGGGGGATGTTCCCGTACCTGGTCAAGAGAATTCTTTTTATGATCCCGCTGCTCCTGGGCATCACGATCATCTGTTTTTTTGTGATGCGCCTCGCTCCCGGCTCGCCCACGGATCTGCAGACGCAGATGAACCCGAAAGCATCGGCGGAAATGCGCCAGCGCCTGATGAGCCTCTACGAACTCGATAAGCCCATCCACGTTCAATACGTATCCTGGCTCACAAAGCTGATTCGCGGCGACCTGGGAACATCCTTTTCATCCGACCACCGGCCGGTGGCCGACAAGATTCTGGAGCGTCTGCCGATCACGATCACGATCAATCTTCTTTCGCTGGTTCTGATCATCGCGGTGGCCGTGCCGATCGGCGTTCTGTCTGCGGTCCATCAGGACTCGCTTTTCGACAAGGTGATGTCGGTGATTGTTTTTATCGGTTTTGCCGTGCCGACCTTCTGGCTGGCGCTCCTCATGATGATTTTTTTCGGCATACACCTGGGTTGGCTGCCGATTTCAGGATTGCGGTCCCTCAATTATGAATATCTGAGCACTTGGGGGCAGTGGACGGATCTGGCCAAACATCTGATCCTGCCGGTTTTTATCTCTGCTTTCGGAGGGCTGGCCGGATTGTCCCGCTACATGAGGGCCAATATGCTGGAGGTGATTCGGCAGGACTACATTCTGACGGCGCGCGCCAAGGGATTGAGCGAGCGCCAGGTGATTTACAAGCATGCCCTGCGCAACGCGCTCCTGCCGGCGATCACCATTCTGGGGCTGTCGATTCCGGGGCTCATCGGCGGCAGCGTCATCTTTGAAACGATTTTCGCGATTCCGGGCATGGGACAGTTGTTTTACATGTCGGTTATGGCGCGCGATTATCCGACGGTGATGGGGATTTTGCTGATCGGCGCGGTTTTGACGCTGGCGGGGAATCTGATCGCGGATGTGTCGTACGCGGCGGCGGATCCCCGCATTAGGATTTCTTAAGGGTTTAAGATGGGCTTCCGGGAAATGTTTTATAAAAACAAGCTGGCGCTGGCGGGCCTGGCGATTGTGGTTCTGCTTTTTGTGATTTCCCTGGCGGCTCCCCTGATTTCGCCCTGCGATCCGGGCGCAATCGATCTGCAAAACGTTCTGGAGCCGCCGTCGGTAGAGCATTGGTTCGGCACGGACCAGCTGGGCCGCGATGTTCTTTCCCGAATGATCTGGGGCGCGCGCATTTCCCTGAAAGTCGGTTTTGTCGCCACGGGGCTGGCCATTCTCATCGGAATGGTCCTGGGGGCCGTCGCGGGCTATTACGGCGGCTGGGTCGATGCGGTGATCATGCGCTTTGTGGACGTCATGCTGTGCTTTCCCGCTTTCTTTCTGATTCTGGCGGTGATTGCCTTCCTGGAACCCTCCATCTGGAACATCATGATCGTGATCGGACTGACGGGCTGGATGGGGGTCACCCGTCTGGTGCGGGCGGATTTTATTTCGCTTCGCGAGCGGGATTTCGTATGGGCGGCCAGGGCCATCGGCGCCAATGATGCGCGGATTATTTTCCTGCACATTCTGCCCAACGCGCTGGCGTCCATTCTGGTCGCGGCCACGCTGGGCATTGCCGGGGCGATCCTGACGGAGTCGGCGCTCAGTTTCCTGGGCATCGGCGTGCAGCCGCCAACGCCGAGCTGGGGAAATATTCTGACGGCCGGCAAGGACAACATCGACATTGCCTGGTGGCTGTCGCTGTATCCCGGCCTGGCCATTCTCATCACGGTGGTCGGGTACAATCTGCTGGGCGAGGGGATTCGTGACGCGTCCGATCCGCGCCTGAAAAGATGAAAAGCCGATGCGCCCGTCCAAACGTCCGGGGCTTGATTATGTCGGCAAAATGTAATACTAGAGCGCCACGGTTGCAGAGGGTGCAGCCGGGGAACTTTGTCGAGGAATTCAGGAGGATCCCAATGTCCAAAAGAGTAAACCCGGAATTGTTGAAGATAGACCGCAGAATCATTGCGCGCAAGCTGCTGATCGGAGAATTGTCGGAAAAAGATCTGTCCAGCCTTTTAAAAAAGCTTCCGGACGTTTCGGAAAACGCAGAAGAAATTCAGATTCAACCCGGCGAAAAGCCCTCATGCTGATCGATTCCCATGCCCACCTGGAGATGAAGGAGTTCGATCCCGATCGATCCGACGTGATTGAACGCGCCCGGGCGGCGGGGGTTGACTGCATCGTCACGGTGGGGACCAATCCGGCTTTGAGCCGCAAAGCGCTGTCGATTGCCCGCCGTCATGAAAACATTTATTCGACCGTCGGCATCCATCCCCATGATGCGGCCGCGGCGGACGACTCTTCGCTCGACGAGCTGAAAAAGCTTGCGCAGGACCCGAAGGTTGTCGCTTACGGAGAAATCGGACTTGATTATTTCCGTGATCTTTCCCCGCGTGAAAAGCAGGCGGAGATGTTTGCCCGGCAATTGGATCTGGCCGGGGAGCTGCGCCTGCCGGTCATCATTCACGATCGCGAAGCGCACGAACAGACGCTGCGAATGGTAAAAGCCTCCGGCATCCGCTCGGGTGTCTTTCACTGTTTTTCCGGCGACTGGTCCATGGCCAGGCAGTGCCTCGATTTGGGATTTTATCTTTCCGTGCCCGGCGTCGTTACTTTTGACCGGTCCAAAGTGCTGCAGGAAGTTGTCCGGCAGGCGCCGATGGACTGGCTTCTTCTGGAAACAGACTGCCCCTATCTCGCGCCCGTGCCCCATCGCGGCAAAAGAAACGAGCCTTCCTTCCTTGTCCATACCGCGAGGAAAGTCGCCCAAATCAAAGGTCTTGCCTGGGAGGACGTGGCGCAGACCGCGGCACGGAATGCCTGCAGGCTTTTTTGCATTCCCCCTCCGGCCTTGAAATAGCGCGGGCGAAATTCTTCAAAATCTGCTACAGGTTTTTCCATGAACGATCCGTCCATCAAGACCCGCCCCAGAGCGGTGGTGCTCCTATCCGGCGGTGTGGATTCCGCCACGACGCTGGCGATTGCGCGGAATATGAAATTTGACGTGCATGCCCTGACCTTCCGTTATGGCCAGCGGCACATGGTTGAACTGGAAGCGGCCGCGCGCGTCGCCCGGGAAAACGGCGTGGTCGAGCACCGGACGGTCGATATTGATTTGCGGTGTATTGGCGGGTCGGCTCTGACGGCGGACATCGCCGTTCCCAAACACGGCTCGGTGGAAGAATTGGGGAAAAACATTCCCATGACCTATGTTCCGGCCAGAAACACGATTTTCCTGTCTTACGCCCTGGCCTGGGCGGAGGTGATCGGGTCCTCCAATATTTTCATTGGCGTCAACGCTCTGGACTACAGCGGATACCCGGACTGCCGTCCTGAATATATCGAAGCTTATGAACGCCTGGCCAACCTGGCGACCCGGGCCGGCGTGGAAGGTACAGAGAAATTACGGATTCACGCGCCGCTGATTCATTGGAGCAAAGCGCAAATTGTCAAAAGGGGGATGGAGCTCGGCGTCGATTATTCGCTGACACACAGCTGCTACGACCCGGATGCGGACGGAGCGTCCTGCGGCCGTTGCGATTCCTGCCTGCTCAGGCTGAAAGGATTTAAGGAAGCAGGCATTAAAGATCCGGGAAGATACAGATTGAAGACCGAAGGCTGAAGGTTTGAAGGCTTTTGCCTTCGGTCTTCAGTCTTCAGCCTAAAACGCTTATGTATTCTATTAAGGAAATCTTTTACTCGATACAGGGAGAAGGCTACCACACCGGCCGTCCGGCGGTTTTTTGCCGTTTTGCCGGCTGCAATCTTTGGTCTGGCAGGGAAGAAGACCGTTCCAGGTCGATTTGCAAATTCTGCGACACCGATTTTGTCGGGACGGACGGCATCAACGGAGGCGTCTATCGATCCTCCGCCGAACTGGCGCACAAGATCTCCCTGGCCTGGCCGGTCAAAAAAAATAAGCTCACCAGGCCTTTTGTGGTCTGCACGGGCGGGGAGCCGCTTTTGCAGCTGGATGCCGCGTTGATTTCCGCCCTGCATAAAGAAAACTTTGAAATAGCCGTGGAAACCAACGGCACTCTTCCCGCGCCCGCCGGTTTGGACTGGATCTGCGTCAGCCCGAAAGCCGACGCCCCGCTGAAACAGGCCGCGGGAGACGAATTGAAGCTGGTTTTCCCGCAGGAGGGCGCCGAGCCGAAAAAGTACGAACGCCTGGCGTTTCAACATTTTTTCCTGCAGCCGATGGATTCTCCGCACGGTGGAGAAGCCGTGAGGCTTTCGCTTGCGTACGTTCTGGCGCATCCCCGGTGGCGAATCAGTCTGCAGATGCACAAAGTTTTAGGGGTTCGATAACGATGATGGAAATCTTCAAGGTTTTTCATTTCGACGCGGCGCACTCGCTTCCCCGCGTACCCGAGGGACACAAATGCGCGAAGATGCATGGTCATTCTTTCCGCGTCGAAATTCACCTTCGCGGGAAAGCCGGTTCAGACAGCGGCTGGGTGACGGATTTTGCCGATATTGCCGCCGCTTTTGAGCCTATCCTGGAGCAACTGGATCACAAAAATTTGAACGCCGTCGAGGGTCTGGAAAATCCCACTTCGGAAAATCTCTGCCGCTGGATCTGGCTGCGCCTGAAACCCGTCCTGCCGCAGTTGTCCAGGATCGTTCTTCAGGAAAGCCCTGAATCCGGCTGCATCTACGAAGGAGAAGATGAGCCGGAAGCGGCCATTTAATCCGTTGCTTTTTGGCGGTTAATGTACTACTTTTCGTCCACGGGGTGCCGCTCCTTTTTCAGGCCGGAAAAGAAACGGCTGAGAATATACCCTTTGAACCTGACCCGGGTAATGCCGGCGTAGGGAGTGGCAATCATTCTAAAGACAATTCCAGCCATATCCTTTTCAGGTGACAGGGTATGGCTTATTTTTTTTGGTAATCCATGAATCGGTGCATTGTCATTATCAGCGGCGGGCGTCTTGGCGACATGGACTTTTTCCGGAAGAAAATGTCGGAGGCAGGAAGCGATTTGTTGATTGGCTGTGACGGCGGCGCCCGTCATCTGGCGGCAGCCGGGGTTACACCGGATGTGCTGGTCGGCGATATGGATTCTATTGAATCTTCCCGTCTGGCGGATTATGTGCGCAGGGGTGTGAAAATCATTCAGCATCCGGCCGACAAAGATTTTACCGATACGGCTCTGGCCCTGGATTACGCTCTGGGTCTGAAGCCCGAAAGGATTCAGATCTGGGGGGCGCTGGGCGGAAGAATCGACCATGCTCTGGCCAATTTGTTTTTGCTGGTCCGGGCGAAGGAAGCGGGTGTTGCCGCCTGTCTGCTGGATGAATACTGTGAAGTTTTTGTGCCCGTTGATGATGCGGTCTTTGAAAACAGGAAAGGCTGCCTCGTTTCCCTCCTGGCGCTTTCGCCCCGCGTGGAAGGCGTTACGCTGGAGGGATTTGCTTATCCGCTCGAGGAAGGAACCTTTGAACTTTCCGAATCGCGCGGCGTGAGCAACATCATTGCCGCAGAGCGCGCCCGCATTCGTTTTCGCTCGGGTCATCTGCTGGTCATTCGCTACCGGCAAAAAGATTTTTTTCCGGAGGCGGACTGAATGGGAAAGCCCATCCGAATTTTATGCATCGGCGGGTCGGACTCCGGCGGCGGGGCCGGGATTCAGGCGGACCTGAAAGCGGTTCATGCCTGCGGCGGTTACGCCGTGTGCGCCGTTACCGCGGTGACCGTGCAAAATACACGGGGGGTGCAGTCCGTTTTGCCCGTTCCGCCCAAATGGATAGCGGCCCAACTGGATTCCGTGCTGGAGGATATCGGCGCGGACGCTGTCAAAACCGGAATGCTCATGACGCCGGAAGCGGTGGAGACGGTGGCCGGAAAGATCAAACAATACCGGCTGAAAAATATCGTGGTCGATCCGGTGATGATCGCCAAGGGCGGGCGCTCTTTGATGACCGACAGGGCCAGGCGGGCGCTCGTGAAAACGCTGCTGCCGCTGGCGGACGTTCTGACGCCGAATATTCCGGAGGCCGAATTTCTGTCGCGCATGAAAATCCGTTCCGTGGAGGATATGAAAAAAGCCGCCGCCGTCCTTTCGGATTTAGGCGTAAAGCGGGTGGTGGTCAAGGGGGGGCACCTTCCCGGAAGAAAGACCCGGGGCTGCGTGGATATTCTTTATGACGGCCTTCGGTATGATATGTTTGCGGCAAAATGGACGCAAACGAAAAACACCCACGGAACCGGCTGCACCTTTGCTTCGGTGCTGGCGTCCTGTCTCGCGCAGGGGCGCGGGACGCAGGAGGCCGTCCGGCAGGCGAAGAGGATGACCGAAAGGGCCATTCAGCATTCGCTGTCACTGGGCAGGGGCCACGGTCCGGTGAATCTGTGGGGGGATTTCGGGGTAAAAAAGGAGAAGAAGTCATGACGCAGTTGGAAAAAGCCCGAAAGGGCGTTCTCACCGAGGAAATGAAACAGAGTGCGGCCCGGGAAGGCGTTTCGCCGGAAGCCATCCGACAGGGCATCGTCGATGGCACCATCGTGATCTGCCGCAATATAAACCACACGGCCATAGAGCCGCTGGCGATCGGTCTGGGGCTGCGCACCAAGGTCAACGCCAATATCGGAACGTCCAGGGACAATCAGGATTTGAAGCTGGAGCTGGAGAAGTTGTCCGTGGCGATCGCGGCGGGGGCGGATGCCGTGATGGATCTTTCGACCGGCGGGAATCTTGCGGACATTCGCAAGGCCGTAATGGCCAAGTCCAGCGTCGCCATCGGCACGGTGCCGATTTATCAGGCGGCGGTAAAAACACTGGAAGAGAAAAAAGCGATTTCAGAAATGACGCCGGATGATCTGTTTGGGGTGATCGAAGAGAACGGACGCGATGGCGTTGATTTCATCACCGTGCATTGCGGCGTCAATCGTGAAAGCGTGGCTGCCGTGGAAGCACAGGGAAGAGTATTGGGCATCGTCAGCCGGGGCGGTTCGATGACGGCCAACTGGATGCGATGCAACGACCGGGAAAATCCGCTGTACGAGGAGTATGACCGGCTTCTGGACATTGCCCGCCGCTACGATATGGTTTTGAGCCTGGGGGACGGCCTGCGGCCAGGCGCCATCCATGACGCGACCGACCAGGGGCAGCTGATGGAGTTAATCATTTTAGGGCAATTGGCCGCCCGCGCCCGCGCCGCCGGTGTGCAGGTGATGATTGAAGGGCCCGGTCACGTGCCGATTACCGAAGTGGAAGCCAACATCAAACTTCAGAAGAAATTATGTCAGGGCGCTCCGTTTTATGTTCTGGGGCCGCTTCCGACGGACATTGCGCCCGGCTACGACCATATCACTTCCGCCATCGGCGGCGCGATTGCCGGCGCCGCAGGCGCGGATTTTCTGTGCTACGTGACGCCGGCCGAGCATTTGCGTCTGCCCACGCTGGCCGATGTCCGCGACGGCGTGATGGCTGCGCGGATTGCCGCGCATATTGCCGACATTGCCAAAGGCATCCCGGGCGCTTTTGAGCGGGACCGGAAAATGTCCGAGTGCCGCAGGAAATTTGACTGGCAGGGGCAGGTGAAAGCCTCCCTTGACCCGGACAAAACGTCCGCGCTCCTTGAAAAGAGCAAAAGCGCGAATGAGGAAGGCTGCACCATGTGCGGCGAATTCTGCGCGATCCGGCTGGGAAAGAAATAAATCCAATCGCCACGAGGAAAGAAGATTGATCCGAAAGGCGGATGATCATTCCATCGAAAAACGGCTGGGCGCAAAGCTGGTCGTCGAAGGCCTGCGGCGGGCGGGGTTTGAAGCCTATTTTGTGGGCGGCTGCGTTCGGGATTTTGTTCGCGGGGTTTCTCCGGGTGACTATGACATCGCCACGTCCGCGCCGCCGGATCAGGTGATCCGTCTTTTTGAACGCACCGTCGCCGTGGGCGCCAAATTCGGCGTGGTGGTGGTTTGCGAGGGCGGATTTTCCTATGAGGTGGCCACGTTTCGCAGCGACGAAGCATATGAGGACGGACGCCGCCCCACGCAGGTTCGCTTTTCATCGGCCCGGGAAGACGTCCTCAGGCGGGATTTTACGATCAACGGCCTGCTGATGGATCCGGAAACGAACGACATTGTCGATTACGTCGGCGGCCGGGAGGACATCGGAAAAAAAATCATCCGCACGATCGGCGACCCGGCCGTTCGTTTCAGTGAAGATTATTTAAGAATGCTGCGGGCGATCCGTTTTGCCGCCCATCTGGATTTTCATCTGGAGGACGGCGTCCACGAAGCGATGGTGCGGCACACCGCGAAAATCCGGGAGATCAGCGCGGAGCGCGTGCAGGAGGAATTGAATAAAATTCTCACGCGGAGCGGAGCGCGGCGGGGTCTGGAATTAATGGCCGATACGGGTCTGCTGAAGCACATCCTGCCGGAAGTGGACCGGACGCGGGGGGTGGCGCAACCGCCGCGTTTTCATCCGGAGGGCGATGTCTGGCGGCACACGCTGATCATGATGGAGATTCTGTCGAACGAAAACCGGCCGGAGGCGGAGGCGGCGCTGGCCTGGGGAGCGCTTTTGCACGACGTCGGCAAGCCCGTCTCACGGACGGAAGATGAAAAAGGCGTTCATTTTTACGGGCACTCGGTGACGGGTGTATCCATCGCGGAAGACGTGATGCGCCGCCTGCGGTTTTCACGCGCTCTGCGGGAAACCGTTCTGGACCTGATTCGTCAGCACATGGCTTTCATGAACGTGCAGAAAATGCGTCCTGCCCGCTTGAAGCGGTTTCTGCGGATGCCGAATTTTCACCTGCATCTGCAGTTGCACCGGCTGGATTGCCTGGCCAGCCACAAAATTCTGGACCATTATGCGTTCTGTGTGGAGCAGCTGCAAAAGACGGAGCCGGAAGATCTGCATCCGCCCCGTCTGCTGACCGGCGATGATCTGCTGGCGATGGGTTTTGCCCCGGGAAAACAAATGGGGGAAATCCTGCGGGCGCTGGAAGAAGAACAGCTGGAAAACAGGATTCATGAAAAAGAAGAGGCGGTGGCGTTTGTTCAGACACGATGGAAATTCTAGCGCGGCGATGCGTGCAAAAGGGAAGATGAAGCCCATCCTCTTGCGGCTGGCGGTGCTTTTCATGATGGGCTTGCTCCTTCAGGCCTGCGCGGGTCGCGAAGCAAAAGTATATCCCGGTTCGCACCGGCCGCAGAAGCGTCAGCTCGCCGAGATGGGGTACACGATTCAGGCGGGCGCGTTTGCCCGGGTGGAAAATGCCGTGCGCCTGACGCAAAGGCTCAAAGGCCAGGGACTCCCTGCCACCTATTTCAGGGCGGACGACGGGCTGTTTAAGGTGCGATTCGGAAACTTCTCGACGAAAGAGCCGGCGCGGCTCCGCGCGGAGTCTCTCGCGCAGGCGGGCGTGATCGAAGAATACTACATCGTTTTGCCGGAAGATTCCCCGGCGGCCAAACGAAAGCAATACGGGACGGATTATTTGCGCGAGTCGCTGGTCAAAACAGCTCACGATTTTATCGGCGTGCCGTATCTGTGGGGTGGTGTGTCCGCGGACACCGGCTTTGACTGCAGCGGCCTCGCCATGACGGTCTATCAGCTCAACGGCCTGGATCTGCCGCGCCATTCGCGAACGCAGTTCGACGCGGGAGATTCGATCGCCCGGCAGGAACTGCAGAAAGGCGATCTGGTTTTTTTTGACACGCGCGGAGGTGGAAAAGTGTCTCACGTGGGGATTTACATCGGCGCCGGCCGGTTTATTCATGCGCCGTCCAGCGGAAAAAAAATCCGCATCGACTCGCTCGCCTCCGATTACTATGCCCGGCGCTTCATCGGAGCAAAAACGTATCTCTGATCGGAAAACTCTGAAAGTCTTGCTGCCAAAGGATTACATTGATTCATTCCGTTGTGCTTCGACCGGATTTCTTTTGACGGACTTTTCAATTGCAAAAAAATTTCTTTTTTGAAAAAAAGAAAAAAATTAAAAATATTTTATAGTTTTTGTTGACCGAAAGAAAAAAATAAAGTAATATTGCACCACATCCGTAAGATTACGGGTTTTTGAAAAGATGAAGTAAACTCAATTAAAGGAGGCTAAACCCAATGGCAGCAACAGCAAAGAAAGTCGTCAAGAAGGCCGCAGCGAAGAAACCGGCAGCGAAAAAGAAAGTCGTGAAGAAGGTCGCAGCAAAGAAACCGGCGGCAAAAAAGAAAGTTGCAGCGAAGAAGCCCGTAGCGAAAAAGAAGGTCGTGAAAAAAGCAGCCAAGAAGTAATATTGATCAGTCATCTACATTTAAAGAGCAGGCGGACGCAAGTTCCCTGCTCTTTAAGTATCCGCTCCATCTCTTTCTTTTCCGACGATCCGCCGCTTCCAGAGGTGATTCATGATGAAAATATGATGCTCCGGCCCTGCCGGTCGCCTGGCGTCAAGGCGCCGGTGCCGGAGGTCAAGGGGGCGGTGACCGGCTTCGGCGATGTGCACCGCCGCGCGCATCTGTGCCGGGCCGCTGGGGAAGGTCCGGCGTATGCGCACCGGAAGGCCAAAGAGCGTCAGGAAAAGCGCGGCGGCCGGAAGCGGAACAGGCGGTAAACGGTGGATAGTGGATGGGGAAGAAACGGAGGATGAGCTGTCTATTGACAGAATCCGCAAAGCGACATATATCCATAACGCACAAATCTTGAGAGAAAAGGCAAATTCGATGCTGGAACTACAGAAAGTGTATTTCACCGTACAGGACACTGAAGGAAGCGACGGCGGTCCGCGCAACATCATTGACGGGATTGATTACGTTTTTGAAGACGGGAAGTTTTACGTCATCACCGGCCCGAACGGCAGCGGCAAGACCACGCTGGCCAAGTTAATCATGGGCGTCAACCCGTTATCCGGCGGCAAGATTCTTTTCAACGGACAGAATATCTCCACCCTGACGATTACCCAAAGGGCCAAAGAAGGCATCGCCTACAGCTTTCAGCAGCCCGCCCGCTTTAAAGGCATTACGTTTCGCGACCTGCTGACGATTGCCACCGGCATCGAAGAGGAACCCAGGCTTCTGGAGATTCTGGGCCGGGTGGGCATTTGCCCCCTGTCTTTTCTGGACAAGGAAGTGGATGCCAGGCTGTCCGGGGGGGAAATTAAAAAAATTGAGCTGGCGACGACCATTGCCGCAAATCCCAAACTGGCGATTTACGACGAACCGGACACGGGCATCGACTTATGGACTATCGGTCCGATGGTCAGCCTTCTGAAAAAGGAACTGGCCGAAAACCGAACCACCACCATCGTGGTCAGCCACAACAAAGCCTTCCTGGAGGCGGCGGATGTGGTGATGATCATTAATTCAGGCAGGATCGTTTATGACGGAGACCTCGAAGGCGCCATGCCGCTGCTGGACGATTTGAGCGTGTGTACGTACCGGAACAGTTGTGAAGGAGAGCGTGATGCTGGATGCTATCGATAGAGCCTTGCTGAAAACCGTCGCCGAACTGGAGGAATTGCCGAAAGGCGCCTACAATATACGAAAAAACGGCAAACTGCTGGACCGGCATGTATCGGCGAACATCAATATTGAAACCAACGAAGATGAAACCGGCATTATTGTCAAAATCAAACCAGGAACGAAAAATGAATCGGTCCATATTCCCGTGATCTTAAGCCAGGCCGGCCTGTATGACGTCGTGCAGAATGCCTTTGTCATCGGCGACGACGCGGAAGTGACGATTATTGCCGGCTGCGGGATTCACTGCGGCTCATCCGAACCGGAAGGGCACGCGGGAATTCACGAATTCAAGGTCGGGAAAAATGCGAAGGTGACGTACGTGGAAAAACACTACGCGTCCGGCGAAGGCACGGGACGCCGATCGCTGAATCCGACGACCAAGGTGTTTCTGGCCGAGGGGGCGCGCGCGGAAATGGAATTGACGCAGATCGGCGGGGTGGATGATACCCACCGTGTCAATGAAGCGGTCCTTGGTCCGAACAGCCTTTTGCTCATTACGGAGAGGGTTCTGACCGACGGCGAACAAACCGCCGTGTCCACCAATGATATCGTGATGAAGGGCAGGGGAAGCCGGGCCAACATGATTTCGCGTTCGGTGATGAAGGGCAATTCCAAACAGACGTTTTACGCGACCATCGACGCGCAGAACCAGTGCTACGGTCACATTGAGTGCGACGCGATCATCATGGACAACGGCACCAACGAAACCATGCCTTCCCTGAAGGCCGGCCATCCCGACGCGGAATTGACCCATGAAGCTTCGATCGGCAAGATCGCGAATGACCAGCTGACCAAACTGATGAGCCTGGGGCTGACCTACGATCAGGCCGTAAACCGGATCATTCAGGGCTTCCTGAAATAGCCGGGACCCGAAAAAACGTATTGCCTGAATTTGCAGCATCTTCTATAATACCGCGCAACCACGATCATCCGCCAAAGGGGGTATTCATGGATAAAAGAATGAACGCACTGGCCTTTGCTTTGGAAAACGAAGAAAAGGAGCGCGAGTTTTATCTTGCCCATGCCCGGAAGACCAGGAACATGGCCGGGAAAAACATGTTCAAGCAGATTGCCGACGAGGAGAAAGAGCATTACGAAATGCTCAAAAAACTCCACGCGAAGTGGGAGGAAAAGAAGAAATGGCCGGCCACGATCGCCCTGAAAGTCCGGCCGTCTGCCGCCGGAGCCATCCTGCAGGGCATGTCCGGGAAAAAATCAGCCCGCATTGCCGGAACGGATGATGAGCTCAAGGCGGTCCGCACGGCAATTGATTTTGAAGCGCGCGGCGTGGCCCTTTATACCAAGCTGGCCAAGCAGTCCACGGATGCCAAAGAGATCGCGTTTTTCAATATGCTTGCCTCCGTGGAGCGGCAGCACCTGCTGTCGCTGAAGGACACGGAAGAATTCCTGGCCGATCCGGCCACCTGGTATCAGCACATGGAACGCTCGGGTTTGGACGGCGCGTAAGAAGAACCACTGCGCGCAGGGAATGGATTAAAACCGTTTCCTGCAAATCCATGAAGGAAATCAACGACGCCAAAAAGGGAACGCTTGATTTTGATTTGGAATCAGGCGAAGCCGTCTGAATCAGTCTCTTCCAGTTTGCAACTCAGTTCCGTCCACAGGTGGTAGGCTTGTGCAAGCTCGTTTTCAACGGCCTTCAGATCGATCTGAAGGCCTTTGATTTTCACTGCGTCTTTGTGTGTTTGGGGATCACACAGGGAATGTTCATCGCCAGCCTTTCGGGATTCAAGCTCTGCGATTTTTTCTTCCAACTTCGCCAGCTCCCTCTTTAAGCCGTTTTTGATTTTCGACAGGCGATTGCGTTCTTCCGCTTCCAGTCTTTTTTTGTCTTTTGTTTTAAGCGTCCTGTCCACAGGCGCCCGGTCGCGGCGCTCCTGCTGTCCGGCATCCGCCGCCATCCGGGCGCGCTTTTCAATAAAGTAGGAATAATTGCCCGCGTAATCCGTGACGGATCCGTCCTTTAGTTCAAAGACCCGGTTGACCAGACGGTCCAGAAAGTAACGGTCGTGGGAAACAATGGCCATTGTGCCGGAATAGTGGATCAGGGCGCTTTGAAAAACGTCTTTGGTTTTGATGTCCAGATGATTGGTCGGTTCGTCCAGCACCAGGAAGTTGGTGTCGGTGAGCATGATTTTCAAAAGCGCCAGGCGGGATTTTTCTCCGCCGGACAGGACGCCGACGGACTTGTAAATATCGTCTCCCGAAAAAAGAAAAGCTCCCAGCAGGTTTCGCTTGTTCTGGTCGTCGGCGGACGTCGGAACTCCCTGCACTTCTTCCCAGATGGTGTTGGCGTAGTTCAGGTTCTGCGCGCTTTCCTGAGAGAAAAAAGCCATGTTGACGCCTTCTCCATACGTCACCGATCCGCGGACAGGCCTTTCGAAAAGGCTCAAAAGCCTAGACAACGTGGATTTGCCCGATCCGTTCACGCCGACGAAGGCCACCTTGTCACCCCGAAAAAGCGAAAAATTCAAACCGGAAAAAACCGCCAGGTCTCCATAGGCATGGCCCAGATCGCAGACCGTGACCACTTCCTTTGCGCTTTTTTTGCCTTCCGGGAATTTCATGACGACGCTTTTGGCGGCGCCTTCTGCCTGAAGGTCTTTAAATTTTTCCAGCATCTTGACGCGGCTTTGCACCTGCGACGCCTTGGTGGCCTTGTAGCGGAACCGCTCCACAAACGATTCAATTTTTTTAATCTGCGCTTTTTGCAGTTCCATTTCTTTTTTCAGCGCTTCAAACCGGCGGTCTTTTTCGGCAAGATAATAGGTGTAGTTGCCCTTGTAAATGTGGATGCGGCGATTGGCTAATTCCGCGATTTGCGTGGCGATCTTGTCCAGGAAAAAATGATCGTGGGAAACAATCAGAATGGTTCCGGGGTAGTCCTTCAGGTAGCTTTCCAGCCATTCCATGCTCTCCGTGTCGAGATGATTGGTCGGCTCGTCGAGCAGCATGATGTCCGGCCGGCCCAGCAGGATTGAGGTCAGGAGAATCCGCATTTTCCAGCCGCCGGAAAACACGTCGCAGGTTTTTTCAAAATCCTGGGGCCGGAAGCCGAACCCTTTGAGAATCTGTTTGGCTCGTGCTTCAAAAGCATATCCCTCGCGGGCGGAAAATTCGGCGGTTGCCTGCGCATAACGGCTTGAAAGTTCGCCGTATTCGCGCGAATGGGAAGGCGCCTGCGCCATTTGCCGCTCCAGAGAGCGGAGGTCTTCCTCCAGCCCGGCAATGCCGCTTTTCCGGCGAAGATACTCGATCAGGCCTGTCGATTCGAGTTCGACCAGGTCCTGCGGAAGATAGCCGATCTTTTTTTGCTTCCGGCCGGGGATTTCGATAAGACCGGAATCGAGAGGCACCTCGCCGAGAATGGCCCGAAACAGGGTCGTTTTGCCCGCGCCGTTGTCGCCCACCAGGCCGATGCGGCTTTTGGGATGAATCGTCCATTGAATCCGGTCGAACAGCGTTTTGTCCAGAAAAGACAAACTGGCATTGCGGAAATAAATCACCCACAGCACTCCGTTTTCAAGTCTGCGGGACTATAGGAAAATAACCTTCCGGTGTCAACGTCTTTCCGTAAAAGCCTCCGGGTTTGCCTGTTCCAGCCAGGGATTCGTGTTGATGTTTTCTCCCCAGAAGATTTTGGGATCCGGAGGCGAAGCCCCCCACCAGTTGTTGCGGGCGTCGATGAAAATCGACGAAAAACTCTGAATGGCCACGGCGTTGTCGATGAAGTTGTTTTGAAAAATCTTGGGATTGGCCGAACCGACGCATTTGACCGCGCCTTCCCCCTGATTGTGCGCAAACGTGTTGTGGGAAAGGACCGGGGCGGCGTCTTTGCGGCAGTAAACGCCGTTCTGCGAGGCGTGGGCGATGTAACTGTGGGAGATTTCCGGCGATCCCGTGTAAATGTCAAAGGCGGTTGTCGCGTACTTCACGATGCAATAGGCAAAGGCGCTGTTGATTTTTGTGGCTTCGGAAAAGCGCACGGCGCTGACATAGAAGCCCGGAGCGGGTGATGCGGAAGCGGCGGTGAAGGTAATCGGCTTTTCCCCGGTTCCCTTCGCGACGATGCCGCCGTTTCTGGTGATGAAGGAGGTTTCCTGTTCGTATTCGATGACAACCCCGGGTTCGATGTAGAGAGTGGCGCCTCCGTCAATCACCACGTCTTTGACCAGGCGATAGGGACTTCGCGATAAAATCAGATAGGCATCCGCCTGGATCGCGCCTTCCAGCTTCTGATCCAGAATCGGAACGGCCAGCGCTTTGCCCTGCGGGTACGGGGCGTCCAGCACGGAGCTGACATCGACGCGTCCGTGTATTCCGGACAGAACGGCCGCCATGGCGGCGCTGCCCCACCAGTTGTTCAGCGCCTTTGCGGGCTCTCCTTTCATTTCGCCGAACACATTGTAGGGCTGATTGTCCACCAGGTTGTTTTGAAAGATGACCGCTTCGGCGCCTTTGACCGCGATGCCGTTGTTTTTGTTCCGGGTAATCGTGTTTTGCGTGATTTCCGCCGCCGCGGAGTGCAGCACCACTCCCGTATGGTCGTTGTCGTTGATGGTGTTTCCCACAATGCGCGGCGCGGCTCCGTCGCTTACGGAAATGGCGGCGCCCTTGTTTTTGTAAAGGGTGTTTCGGCTGACCAGCGGCTTGGAAAAGACTCCCTGGATTTTGATCGCTTCGTGGTTTTTCGTGAATTCGGATTGCTCAATGGTCGGCGAAGAGGCCTGACAAAAGACGGCGGTCCGCGCGTTTTGCACGCGGACGAACGCCAGATGGTTTTCCCGGTCCTTCACGCTGGCAAAGGTGATGCCCGGCCAGAACTGACCGTCCTGCGCCGAATCAAAACGGATGATGCGGTCATTGTCGCCCCGGGCTGAAATCCGTCCTTCGATCACGAGCCCGCCGCCTTTGGACTGAATTTCCGTTCCCGGTTCAATGGTCAAAAGCGCCTTGTCCTTCACGGTGACATTGGATTCCAGAATGTAGGGGCTGGCGCCCGAATACCAGGTGGCATCCGCCTCGATCGCTCCGGAAACCGGCGTCGGCCCCGGTGCGATCGGCATGCCCTCGGCCTGCTCCGTCCGGCTTTCATTGCCTGCAAAATCCACGGCCGAAATCCGGTAATAATAGGTCCGGGCGTTTGCCAGATTCTGATCGGTGTCCTTGTACTCGTTCAGTTCCGTTTTGCCGATTTGAAGGTATCCGGAAAGCGGGGTCTCGGAGCGGTAAATGAGATAACCGGCCAGATCCGCCGCGGTGTTTTTCTCCCAGCGCAGCGCCACCCGCTGGTTTCTTCCCGTTGATGTAATGCCCGCGGGTTTGTCCGGCGCGGTGGTGTCCAGCGTGACGGATCCGATCGCGTCCACCCAGTGGGCGGTGTTTCCGGAATCGTCCGTGAGAAAGCCGGTGACGATGGCTTTTTCGATGTTGTCCCCGGGCACCACTTTGTAAACGCCGTAATAACCGCCCGGCTCGACTTCCTGCATTTCGATGCGCTTCCGGTACTGGCCGATGTCAAAAGAAGCCTGCATGTTAGGCGTTCCCTGAATGACCACCTTGATCTCATCGCCTGCTTTTTTCGGCAGTCCTTTGGTGTCCTGCGTAAGGAGCGTAATGACCGGCGGACGCTTGGCCTGAGCCAGAGACGGCGTGGGAATGGTTTTGACCATGTCGCGGAACAGATCATCGTTGGCGCGCAGGAGCTGAATGTCGCGGACATTCAGGGCGGTCGCAATTACCGTCGCGATGATGCCGACCGGATTCGTGGAAACGCCGCCTTCGTGCTTGCGCACTTTATGTTTTCCGCTCCACAGAAAGTTGCCGGTTTTGGCGTCGTACATTTTCACTTCCGCGCCCACGGCAACCTGCGAATAGAGGACCGCGAAATATTTGTCAAAATCGGAAACCTCTCCGAAAACAACCGCGTCAACGCCCAGAATTTCTCCCAGCTTTCGCGGAGGGATTTTGCGGATGACATCCGGGTCGGTCAAGCCCGCCTTCAAAAGCAGATCGTCCACCTTGTAAAGTTCCATGTCTTTGAAGGGAAGGGAGCTGAAATGGTTGTAGAAGCCTTTGCGCATGGCGTTTGCCCCTTCCTTGCTGCCGGACAGATCGACAAAGGGCAGAACGGCAACGGAAAGGGGAACATGTTTTTTCATGTAGGGATCGACGGTATATTCCCCTTCATACAAAGACCGGATTTCCGGCGTAATGAGCGTGGATGGCGTGGAGACGAGGCAGCCCTGCAGCATCAGAGCCGCGGCCGGAATCAGACCCCAAAAGACTACTTTGAATATTTTTCGCACGGTCAAACCTCCATCCTGACGGGATTTTTTGGAATTATAACATACGTCCGGCCGGAATTCATTTTAAAATTCTTTCGCAAATTTGCCGCGCTAAAAAGCGTTTGTGCCGGATGCATCAAGCGGTTCCCGGCGGGCTCAGGCAGGTCCGGCTGGCGATGAACGAATAATAATCCGAAAAGGCGAGCTGCCAGGGCTGCATGGTTTTGCCGGTTGCGGCCACGAACTTGTGCATGCCGAGCACGCTGTAAGCCGGTCGTCGGGCCGCCCGCTGCAGTTCGCTGGTTTTCATCGGGGACAATTCGACCTGCTCCATGCGGGCTTCCTTCAGGATTTTGCGCGCAAAATCGTACCAGGTGCAGCAGCCGCGGTTGGTTACGTGGAAAATGCCGCGGGCGTTTTTGTCCACCAGAAGCTCCGTCGCCGCCGCCAGGTCGCGCGTGCAGGTAGGCGAGCCCATCTGATCGTCAACAACCGTCAGTTTTCCCGTCTCCCTGGCCCGGTCCAGAATGGCCGAAACGAAGTTTTTCCCCTTTGCGCCGTAAAGCCAGGCGGTCCGGATCAGAATAAAATTGTCCGTCAGACGCTTCAGATGGTGCTCGCCCGCCAGTTTGGAGGCGCCGTAAGTGTTGATCGGATTGCAGGGATCTTCTTCCGCGTAAGGGTGATTCGCGTTTCCGTCAAAAACGTAGTCCGTGCTGTAATGAATCATGGGAACATTGCCGTCCCGGCAGGCCTGGGCGATGTTTTTGACCGCTTCCGCGTTTACCGCGAAACATTCTTCCTTGGCGGTTTCGCAGGCGTCCACATTGGTGTAGCCGGCGGCGTTGATGACGAGCTGAGGTTCGGTTTCCGCCACGGCCCTGCGGCATTCGGAGGCGCGGGTGATGTCGATTTCCTCCCTGTCCATGCCGATGACGTCGTGCCGGTGTCTGAATTGCGCCATCAGATCGTTTCCCAGCATTCCCTTGTGTCCCAGCAGCAGTACTTTCATGTGTTCAGTATTTCACCTCCTTTAAGAAAAGGCCGCAGGCGGGCGCGGCTGTTCCGGCCTGTTTCCGGTCGCGCGAGGCGAGGATTTGCGGCATGCTTTCCGGCGCGATTTTTCCCCGGCCCACGTCCACCAGCGTGCCGACGATGTTGCGCACCATATGGCGCAAAAATCCGCTCGATTCAAGCGTGATTTCCAGCCGTCCGCTTTCCTGATGGACAATCGAGCAGACCGTGAGAAGCCTGACGCGATTCTTAATATCACAGCCCGTCGCGCAAAAACACGAAAAATCGTGTTCACCGATCAATTTCATCGCGGCCAGGCGCATGCTCTCGAGGTTCAGCGGGCAGCGCACGTGCCAGAAATACTGGCGTCCCAGCGCGGGGCGCAGACGCTGATTTTGTATGCGATACACATAAACCTTGCCTCTCGCATCTTTCAGTGCGTTGAAATCCGGCGGCGCTTCCTGCAAATCCTTCACGACAATGTTGTCCGGCAAAACGCTGTTGACGCCCAAAAAAATTTTGTTGGCCGGGAGAACGGTGCGCGACCGAAAGCTGGCCGCCTGATTCATGGCATGCACGCCCGCGTCCGTTCGTCCGGAGGCGATGACCGTCGCGTTTTCGCCGATGATGCGCGCCAGCGCCTCTTCCACTACCTGCTGAATGGAAAGCCCGTTTTGCTGCCTTTGCCAGCCGCAGTAGGCTGCGCCGTCATATTCGAGAATCATTTTGAAGTTGCGCATATCGCACAAATCAGACTTGCCAGTTTGCCCCAAAAAGGTTAAGCACTTCTTCGCCGTTTTCAAAACACATGGCCGGGCCGGTATTTTTTCGTCCGGGATAGTAACGCAGGCCCGAAGCCCGGTCAAGATAAAACGGAAAACGGTTTATCGAATCAGGAAATTACGAAGGAGATCAGTCATGGGGGACGATATCAGGCAGGCGACGACGGAAGGGAAAATTCGGGACTTTGAAACCCGGGCCCAGTCGATGATGAAGATGGGCGGGGAAAAGCAGGTGCAAAAGCAGCACGACGGCGGGAAGCTCACGGCCCGTGAACGGTTGAACCGGTTGTTTGATGAAGGCAGCTTTCAGGAAGTGCAGCTTTTCGTGAAGCATCACGCCACCCTGTTCGGCATGGACAAAAAGGAAATTCCGGCCGACGGCGTCATCACGGGCTTCGGCAAAGTCAACGGCCGGATTGTCTTCGCCGCCGCCCAGGATTTTACCAGCGCGGGCGGAACCCTGGGCGAAATGCACGCCAAAAAGATATGGAAAGTTATGGACATGGCGCTGGACGCGCAAAAGCCGTTTGTTTCCATCAACGATTCCGGCGGGGCGCGCATTCAGGAGGGCGTGCCGTCTCTGGAAGGCTACGGCGGCATCTTCTACCGCAACACGCTGGCCTCCGGTTATATTCCCCAGATCACGGCGATCATGGGACCCACGGCCGGCGGCGCCGTGTATTCTCCGGCGCTCACCGACTGGATTTTCATGGTGAAGAATACATCGTACATGTACATCACGGGGCCGGACGTGATCAAGGCCGTGATTGGAGAAGAAGTTTCGCAGGAAGACCTGGGCGGAGCCGTGGCTCACGCCTCCAAAAGCGGCGTGTGCCATGTCGTGACTGAAAACGACGAAGACTGCATTCAAAAAATCAAAGGATTGCTGTCGTACCTGCCGGACAGCTGTCATTCGCCGCTGCCGGTCGCAGAGACGACCGACAACCCGGACCGGGAGTGCCCGGAATTGAACAAGATCATTCCCGACAGAGCGGCGCGCGCCTACAATATGAAAAGCATCATCAAATCGGTTGCCGACAACGGCGAATGGTTTGAGCTCCACGCGCAGTGGGCGCCGAACATCATCGTCGCTTTGATCCGCATCATGGGCCGGCCCGTGGGAGTCATAGCCAACAATCCCATGTCTTATGCGGGTGTTCTCAACGTCAACGCTTCGGACAAGGCGTCGCGCTTCATCCGTTTCTGCGACGCCTTCAACATTCCGCT
>ERZ795058.555-NODE-555-length-57462-cov-29.954762_pt1 | contig 57462 bp, 42 predicted proteins | sample MGYA00375142_ERZ795058 | MGnify/ENA primary metagenome ERZ795058 (study PRJEB30187, sample SAMN05720210) | activated sludge metagenome | isolation source: anaerobic digester from wastewater treatment plant | place: Japan | collected 2015-04-20 ... | reverse complement strand
ACCTGCTGCTGATGAGGTACTGGATGCCTTTTTTTGCCCCTTCCCTGGGATGGGTAGCCCGACAAATGAAAAAAAAGGGAAGCACGGTTATTTCTGTGATAGACAATCTGATCCCTCATGAGAGAATGATTTTGGACAAGCCTCTGTCCCGCTGGTTCCTTGCACAGAACCATGGCTGTGTAGCCATGAGCAGCGCCGTAAGGAATGATATACTGTCGCTGTGTCCGGGAATGCCCTGTATTCTAAAGAGCCACCCGTTGTATGACCATTTCGGGCAAACGGAAGATAGAGCCGGTGCTAAAGCCAGGCTAGGCCTTGACCCCAACCGTAAAACACTGTTGTTTTTTGGTTTTATCAGGGATTATAAAGGGCTGGACCTGTTGCTCGATGCTTTCAGGGACCTGGGCGACACCTACCAGCTGGTGATTGCCGGTGAAAGTTATGGGAATTTTGACAAGTACGAACAAATCATACAGACTTTGCCCGAACCTTCTGCCGTGAAGGTCTTTAACCGGTACATTTCCGATGCAGAAGTCCCGGCTTTCTTTTCCTGTGCCGATGTCTGCGTACTGCCCTACCGCACGGCCACCCAAAGCGGCATCTCGGCCATGGCTTATCATTTTGAAGTGCCGGTAATTGTGACTCCCGCAGGAGGCCTGGCAGAAGCAGTGGAAGGTCCCGGGACCGGACTGGTTGCCTCGGGTACAGACGCCAACTCCCTGAACAGGGCCATCCGCAAATTCTTTACCATGGACAGGGATGTGCTTGTGGCCAATATCAGGAAAGAGAAACTGGCTCTTACCTGGGAGCGGTTTGCACACGACCTGTGCGATTTTGCAGGGCACCTGAAACAATTGTCAACCAACTAAACGCTATACTATGAAAAAAACACTATTGTTATTATTAATGGGCTTACTTATAGCCTGTACATCTGATCCCATGAAAAAAAATCCTTTATTACAGGAGTACGATACTCCTTTCCAGACACCTCCCTTTGACAAGATAAGGACAGAGCATTACATGCCTGCCATACAGGAAGCTATGGCGCAACACCGGGCAGAGATAGATGCCATTGTTAACAACCAGGAAGAACCCACCTTCGATAATACCGTAGCTGCCTATGACCGTGCAGGGGAACTCCTGGGCAGGGTGAACGCTGCTTTTTACACAAAAAACAGCGCCGACACCGATGAGGAATTACAGGCCCTGGCACGTGAAATCACTCCTGAAATGACCCGGCACCGCAATGAAATACAGCTGAATCCCGTTCTTTTTGAAAGGATCAGTACCCTGTACCAGAAGCGTAGTGAACTGAACCTGGATTCCCAGCAGATGCGCACACTGGAAAAATACTATGATGACTTTGTACGGAGTGGTGCAGCTTTATCAGAACAGGATAAGGAAATACTTAAAGACATCAACACACAGTTGTCCAACCTGAGCCTTAAGTTCAGTCAAAACCTGCTGGGCGAGACCAATGCGTTCAAGATGGTTGTGGATAACGTGGAAGACCTGGCCGGACTGCCCGAAACCAATATACGTGCCGCTGCAAGCCTGGCAACATCGCTTGGGATGGAAGGCAAATACGTTTTTACCCCCAACAAACCCTCCTGGATACCTTTCCTGCAATACGTTCACAACCGCGACCTGAGGGAAAAACTCTACAGGGGATATTTTATGCGGGGAGATAACAACAACACAAACGACAACAAAGAGATGATTGGCCAGATCGTAAATTTGAGGTTACGCAGGGCCAAACTCCTGGGATTCAACACCTATGCCGATTTTGTGCTGGTAAACAATATGGCCAAAACACCGGAAACCGTGTTATCCTTCCTGCAAAGGGTATGGGAACCGGCCCTGAAAGTGGCCAAAGAGGAACTGGCTGCCATGCAGAAGATAGCCGATGCAGAAGGTGCCGGGATCAAACTGGAAAGCTGGGATTGGTGGTATTATGCCGAAAAATTACGCAAGGAAAAATACGACCTGGACGAACAGCAGATCAAACCCTATCTGAAACTGGAAAACGTCAGGGACGGACTGTTTTATGTTGCCAACAAGCTTTATGGCCTGACCTTTGAGAAGAAGAACGACATTCCGGTGTACAATCCCTCTGTGGAAACGTATGAGGTAAAAGACAGGGATAGCAGCCACCTGGCCATCCTGTACCTGGATTATCCCACGCGTGAAGGCAAGAATGCCGGTGCCTGGTGCTCCGGCTTGCGCAGCTACAAAAAACTGCCCGATGGCAGCGAACAATTCCCACTGGTAACGGTTACAACCAATTTTCCGCAGCCGGTTGACGATCAGCCGGTATTGCTGAGCTGGGACGAAGCTGAAACCCTGTTCCACGAGTTCGGACACGCCCTGGACGGATTCTTTGGCCGTGGCGATTACGAACGTATATGCGGGGCCCTGCCCCGGGACATGGTGGAATTACCTTCCCAGATCAACGAGCACTGGGCCATACAGCCCGAAGTACTCCAGGTATATGCCCGCCATTACCAGACCGGTGAACCCATGCCCGAAGATTTGATCCAAAAGCTGGTAAACAGCAGCCATTTCAACCAGGGCTTCATGACCGTTGAATTCATAGCTGCTGCCCTGTTGGATATGGAATGGCACGCTGCAACAGAGGAGCAGGCATACGACGTAAATGAATTTGAAAAGAATGCCATGCAGAAATACGGGCTCATAAATGAGATCATACCCAGGTACCGTTCCACGTATTTCTCCCATATTTTCAGCGGAGGATATGCTGTAGGATATTATGTTTATCTGTGGGCCGAGATCCTGGATGCCGATGCCTTTGATGCCTTTAAGGAAGCAGGGGATATCTTTGATCAGGAAACCGCCGGCAAATTCCGCAAACACATTCTTACCGAAGGCGGATGGGGCGAGCCCATGGATCAGTACCTGCTTTTCCGGGGGAAACAACCGACCGAAGTTCCTTTACTGCGTAACCGGGGTTTACTGAAATAAGACCATGAAATTCAAAATTATATTTCTTATGCTGGGGGTGTGGGCTGCAGCAGCCTGCACCCATACAGCAACCCATACGGGCATAAGGGCTGCATCGCCACAGTCCGTGGGGTTTGATCCGGAACGTCTTTCGCTTGTTGACGGGGTGATAGAGGATGCCATAAAAGCAGAAGACATTCCCGGGGCTGTTCTTGCCGTTGTCCGGCATGACAGGATTGCTTACCTGAAAGCCTATGGTAACCGTCAGCTGATACCCGATACGCTTCCCATGACAGTAGAGACGGTATTTGACCTGGCTTCTGTCAGCAAATGTGTGGGTACGACTTTAAGCATTATGCAACTGGTAGAAACCGGCCGGTTACGCCTTATGGACCAGGTAGATCAGTACCTGCCCGGTTTTCAACCCTGGACAGATCCTGAAACAGGCTCCAGTGTGGCCATAACCATAGAAGACCTGCTGACGCATACCTCGGGACTTCCACCGTACGGTCCTACGCAGGAATTGATTGAGCGTTACGGGTCTCCCAATCCTCAGGGGCTTATGGAATATATTTGTCAATGCCCCAGGGACTTCAAACCCAAAACCGGCTATCAGTACAGTTGTTTGAACTTCATCACATTACAAAATGTGCTGGAAAAGATCACCGGAATAACGCTGGCCGATTATGCCCAGGAACATGTTTTTGACCGCCTCGGCTTACAGCATACCACCTACATGCCCCAGGGAGAAACGCTGGCTTTATGCGCTCCCACAGAGCTGCAGGAAGACGGGCTGCCCCTGGTGGGACAGGTGCATGACCCGCTGGCACGGTTGCTCAACGGGGGGAATTCGGGTAATGCCGGGGTGTTCTCCAACGCAGAGGACCTGGCGGTCATTGCTGTGGCCCTGCTCAACAGAGGGCAAGTGAACGGAAAGCGCATCCTGGGGCCCTTGACGGTGAAAGCCATGGAACGGGTACCGGAACCGGTGGCTGCTTTCGGGCGCACACTGGGCTGGGGCCGGGCAGGATCCTGGAACGGGAATCTGTTCAATCCCCGGACAGTTTATGGACACACCGGTTACACAGGAACCTGTATGGTTATTGATCCCGAATCGGATACAGCTGTCGTTTTGCTGGCCAACCGGGTTCACCCCTACGATGACGGCGCTGCCGTTAGCATGCGTACCCGCGTGGCCAATATTGTTGCCGGGGCTATCATGAAATGATATGAAGGCTTTTTTGGCTTTAACGGTATTGCTGTTGGGGACCTTAACAGTCCTGCCGGCGCAGGGAGTATTCCTGACTATTGATGATACCAGGCCGTATAACGAGCTATATATGTTTCCTGCTTACATGAGCGGGACCATCCAGTTTGAAGACGGTACGGCCTTTACAGGGCAGTTGAACATCCTGCTGGCTTCTTCTACACTTTGTTTTCTGGATGAGGAAGGCCAGCCCGATTTGTTTACAGATAAAAGTCAGATATCTGCTGTTTTAATTGGCAGGAATTTTTTCATTCCGTTGCTGGGTCATTACATACAGATACTTGAAACAGACGGAAACGTGATGTTTGGTGTGGAACAGTACCTGGAGCTTGAAGCCGAAAAGCGTTACGGAGCATTCGGACGGGAAGAAAAATCCCCAAATGTGCCTATCGAAAAACGAAATCTCAGGAGTGAGGGTTACAATGTGGATACGGGTGGACGTAAGCTGGCTGTTGAATCCACTCCTTATACGGTACATCAGAATGCTTACCTGATCAGGAATAAGAAAGCGTATGCTTTGAACCGCAAAAATTTCAGACGTTTCTTTCCTGCAAAAAAAGCAACGATTGAACAATATGAAGCAGAGAACAACCTGAATTATTCAGACCCTGACCAATCACTGATGTTGTTCAAATTCCTAACTGCCTGCAGGCAAGGGTTGAAGCCTCGGCCTAAATGAAAAGCAAAAAAGAGACCGGCAAAAGTCTTTGCCGGTCTCTTTTTTAGCAGGGATATGCTGTGCTTATTCAGCCTTGTCCCACCATACGGGATCGCTCCATATTGGCCCGTTTTCAAAAGTCAGGGCCAGGGGATTGGATGCAGCCGTATTGTCTTTATTGTAATTGGTCTCGTGAGAGCATTGGCTGAAACGGCGGAACCAGTAATTCTCCTGAGTGGGGGATGTCCCAGGGATCTTATTGGTGGCTTTGAATTCTTTAGGCCTTGCATAGTTCAGGTAGACCTGTCCGAAATTGCCGATGTTGCCTGCGCCATAATTGAAACGGCGCATATCATTCCATGTTTCCAGATTGATACCCATTGCAATGGTTTTCTGGAGCATGATATCGGCCATGGTAAGCTGGGCAGCATTTCTGGCTACAGCGTTACTGGCTAAGTAGGCATCGATCTCTGACTGGATCATGGGTTTCTGGTCCGGATTGACGGTTCCTGAAGCTGCCCAGTCCTGGAGCTTGGTCTGCATACGGGCAAAACTTGCTTTAATGCCATCGATGTAAGCAGTATAGGCAGCGGCAGCATTACCCATGCGCATGTTAACTTCTGCTTTTATAAAGCACATTTCGTAGTAAGTGAGAATGTCCGAGTCGGAATCGGGACGAGACCAGAAAGAACCTGTGCCCGCAACAGCATTGGAAGCTGAACTGGGGTAGAAGTAGGAGTCATTTTCTGCACGTCCGCCCGTCTGTGATACAGCCAGAGCCCTCATGTTTACGTAATTGAGGTCCATGATCTGGTTGTAGTCATTGGTGTTGATGTACATACAGCCTTTTGGATAAGTGACTTTGACAACATCACCTTCTACCGTGTACGGAAATCCTTCCTTGTCAAAAAACTCCATGATGGCAGCTTTGTCAGTGGAATTGGTTATAGTATAGTTCTTGTTCACATTGGCAGTAGCTACGGTTGCATTGAGCAGGGCTCCGTATATTCTGCGCGTTCCGTACATGACATCCACTCCCTGATCACGGGCCCATTGATAATCGACAATGGCTCCTGCGTCATTAATTTTTATGTTGCTCATACGGGCAGGGAACACCTTGGCAAGCCTGGGATCAGTTACACCGGAGCCTCTGAGGTTTGTGTGAAGGTCGACATACCATTTGGTATAACGTTGTGTGGCACCCCATGCTGCGCAGTCCCAGATAACATTGGTCTGGTAGGGGTCACCCACTGTGAAGTTGGTATCCTGATCACCAGCGTTACTGTGTTTCATGATGGTGTTGTCGTTATTGGACTGCGGGGCTTTGGACAGCGCATCCAGGACTGCCTGGGGATCGTACAGGGCTGTTTTCTTGGAAAGCTTGTTTAACCAGCGGGCTTTAAGTCCGTAGCACAATTTCAGCCATTTCTGTACGTCACCCTGGTTCCAGCTGTCACCGGCAGCGAGCGGAGTAGCTCCGGCTTCCTGGGTTTTATTGAAAAATTCAATCGCAAGGTCAAGGCGCTCCAGGCAGCCGTTGAAAATGGTCTGGCCATCATCATAAACAGGCGTAGGATTACTTCCCAGGGGTTCGGAATAAGGCATTTCACCGTACAGATCGGTCATGAGCATATAACCCATGGCATGAATGGCATGGGCGGCGCCTATGTAATGATAGGCTCCTTCTTTTTCTGCAGCAGCGATCATGTCGTCAATATTGCAGGCTGCCCCGATAAACCAGTTCTGATAAGAGGTTGTAGTGGAAGATTGCAGGGGATCCCAGGCAGAGAGTTTACCATTGCCGGAAGTAGTAGATGTCTGAGTCATCAGACCACCTATAGTAACACCACGCATAGAGGCAGTGCCCCATGCATACATATAGTAGTGCTGAATCCAGGGAAGACGGCTTTCAACCGTAGCACTGGAGTTGTTGGGATTATCAGGGTCCACGTTCACGTCAAGCCAGTCATTACAACCGGTGATTCCCAGGATAAGCAACAGACTTAAAGCTATATATAGTATTTTTTTCATAATCTGAGTTTTAAAATCCGTTAGTTATTAGAAAGAAATATTTAGACCAAATGACAAGCCTGCTGTGGCAGGAACGCCGCAATAGTCAATACCGGATGATCCGGATCCGCCAGTCCCCGAACCGGAAACGCTGACTTCAGGATCCATTCCCTTATAATTGCTCCACAAGAAGAGGTTTGTTCCCGTTACTGTTGCGGTAAGGCCTTTAATGAAACTTTGTTTGTTAAACAGGCCTTTAAAATCATAAGAGAGCGATACGGCACGTAAACGCAGCCAGTTGGTATCTGTAAGCAGGTTGTAGGAATTGGTGGCATAATTGCTCCAGTAGCTTTGGATCATATACTCACCGCTCTTTTCTGCTCCGTTCACAATGTACATTTGTCCGGCTTTGTATGTATAGGCAACAGGTTCACCTGTAGCGCTCGATACACCTTCGACGGTAACGGATTCACGGTCCAGTGTCATTGGTGACAAACCGTTGTTGAGCAGCAGATACTCGGTCCCGTTGTAAATCAGACCGCCTTTGCGAATATCCAGAAGAATGGAGAAGCTCAGGTTTTTGTAGGTTAAGGTGTTTCCAAAACCCCCAATCAACTTTGGTTCACGATTGCCGAGTACATTGGTGGCCACGCCCGTGGTTTTGTACAGGCCTGTGGTTTCGTCAATTATATAACGGCCATCGGGGTTTTCAACCTCTTTCCCGTTCTCGTCTTTAACAACATTACCCTCTCCATCTTTCAAGGTTTCCCGTTTCCAGTAATCCCCGGTAATACCAAGAAAATATCCCCCGTTGGGAACGGCGGCAGCTTTTACCCCGCCAATCTGAACATCGGTGACGTAGAACAAGTCCACACCTTTCATGAAATCACCCAGGGTGCCCCGGTTCCCTGAAAGGTTCAGGGTCAGGTCCCAGCTGAAGTTCTTGGTTTCTACGGGGGTGGCTGTGATCATAAGCTCCATACCCTTATTGGAGACAGAGCCCGAGTTGATGGACATGAAAATATAACCGGTGGACTGTCCCAGCCGGGGAGCTGCGATCTGGTTTGTTGTGGTGCTATTGTAATAAGTGTAATCAATTCCCAGGCGTCCTCCGAAGAAGCGGAATTCACCACCCACTTCCCATGATGTCTGGATTTCCGGTTTAAGGAAGGGGTTACCACGTGTCCAGTTGTTGCCGATGCCTACAAATCCGGGACTTACAGCGGCAGGAGACCACATATAGGTGTTAGTCGCATATGCAGATGCGTCTTTACCCACCTGTGCCCATGAAGCACGGATCTTTCCAAAGGAAAGGATGTCGTTCTTTGGCATGAGTTCAGTGAAAACCAGACTTCCGCTCACAGACGGATAAAAATACGAACGGTTTTCTACAGGAAGGGTGGAAGACCAGTCGTTACGCCCGGTAACGGTCAGGTAAGCAATGTTCTTGTACGCAGCGCGAAACTCGCCATATACCCCGATCAGACGTTTGCGGATGGTTGTTTCTGTGAAGAATTTGTTTTCATTGGCGATGTTCGCGAAACTGATAGTCCCGGCAGTTACGAAATCGTAACCCCAGTGGTTTTGCAAGATATTCTTTGTGTCTTCTAACGTTTGCCCCAGAAGCAGGTTGAAATCAAAGTCGCCGAAAGTCTTGTGGAAATTCAGCATCAGGTTGGACGACAAATATTGGTAGTTCCTGTCGCTTTTGGAGAGACGCCCGTTCTGGTATCTTTCAGAAACAGCCCCTCCGGGAGCAATGTAGGTGTATTCATCATAAGTATACGTGTCAAGACCAACACGGTATGCAACATTGAACCAGTCTGTAAGGTCCATGTTTGCGTTTACCGATCCGGTCCAGCGGCGTGTTTGATCGGACAATTTGTTCTTGTTGAGCATCCAATAGGGATTTTCGCGGTCCGATGCCAGATCCTGATATTGCGGGAACATACGGTATTTGGTCCCATCCTCGTTCAGATAATGGGTCATGTCGTCACTGCGTGACCAGCCGTAAACGGCCGTCATGGCACCATTACCCCCACCTCCGTACAGACCGGCTGTGGTCAGGGTTTTCTGCGTATTGGAAATGGAATAGGCCACATTGGCGCCCACGGTCAGTTTTCCATACTTCTGTTCACCGTTGAAACGCATGGTGGTCTTGTCATACCCGGTCAGGGGAACAATACCCTGCTGATCGTAACGTGAGGCGGACAAGTAGAAACTGCCATTTTTGCTGCCACCGGAAACGCTTACGCTGTTATCCCAGATATTTCCGCCACGGAAAAAGTTGCCCACGTTGTCATACACGGTTCCGGTATTTTTCTGGCCCCAGGAATTGTAGGTATAATCGCTGAACACACCGGCCTGGTTGTAATAACCCCTGCCGTAAACACCTTGAAGTTCAGGGAGAGAGTTGGCCCATGAGTAGCTGTATTTTGACCCCACATTTACCTTGACGGTTCCGTCTGTGGCGCCTTTCTTGGTGGTGATCACAATAACCCCGTCTGCGGCACGTGATCCGTACAAGGCGGCAGCTGCTGCTCCTTTGAGCACCGACATGGATTCAATATCTTCCGGATTGATGTCCATAACACGGTTTCCAAAAGTGGAGGCAGTTTTGGTCATACCGTCAGTTCCCGAGTTACCTCCTATGACGGTGGAGTTATCATAGATAATACCGTCAACCACAAAAAGGGGCTGGTTGTCACGGCCTTCACTGGCCGAGTTACCTCCGCGTATGATAATGGTAGATCCGGAACCGGCCGAACCACCGGACTGGGTGACGTTGACACCGGCCACTTTACCTGCCAGAGAGTTGATAACGTTGGTCTGTTTGTTTTTCAACAATTCTTCTGCACCGACTTCCGTAACAGAAAATCCGAGGGCTTTTCTGTCCTTCTTGATCCCCAGAGCTGTAACCACCAGCTCTTCCAGCGCAACAGAAGATACGGTCATGGTAACGTCTATGAGGGATCGCCCGTTTATGGCTTCAGCCACATTATCAAATCCCATAAATGAGAATAACAGGGTCCCGTCTGCAGGGGCAGTGATGGCATACACTCCGTCCATGTCTGTAGAGACACCCCTTGAAGACCCCTGGACCAACACATAAACGCCCATCAAAGGTTCTCCGTTATTGTCGGAAACCTTCCCGGTAACATTTACGTTTTGAGCCCATACAGGTTCTGCAATCATTGCAGCGACCAAAGTCACCAGACAAATAAAGGTCAGGCGACCGCTTTTTTTGTAAACATCCATAAGTAATTATTTAAGGTTAAATTTATAAGGTTACGGTTTGTTATTTATGGCTGGCAATAATCGACAAATGTAACAAAAAATACTGCCTATATTCATTAATGAAAGATATTTTCTTAAATTCGCAAGCGGTATTACTTGCGATCCTTTACATTTCCCCTTTAGATGTTCCACTTGTTCTCTTAGCTCCTTTAACCTATTAATCCATTTCTAACCTAAACAACTAACCTATGCTTTTACGAAAAACTATCCTAATGGTTTGCATTATGCTTGTTTCGGCTTATGCAAGCGCTCAGAACATTACCATTACCGGTAATGTTTCGGACAACACTGGCCCCGTCGTGGGGGTAACGGTTGTTGTGCGGGGGACGGTGTCAACTGCCACCACAGATCTGGATGGAAATTATTCCATCACGGCACCTCCTACTGCGACACTTACTTTTTCCTCTCTTGGTTATAAAACCGTTGAAGTACCTGTCAACGGAAGGACCAGACTTAATGTTACTATGGAGGAGGAAGCTTTTATTCTGGAAGATTTAGTGGTTGTCGGATTCGGAACCCAGAAAAAAGTGAATCTGACAGGAGCTGTATCTTCTGTAAACGTACAGGAAGCACTGACATCACGTCCCATTGCAGACGTGGGGCGTGCACTACAGGGGTCTACTCCCGGTCTTACTATCCAGGTAGGTAGCGGCGAAGTAGGTTCAGAGGCCATTATGAAGATCCGTGGTCATGTCGGGTCTGCTGTCGGCTCGGTATCGCCCCTGATCCTGTTGGATAACGTGGAAATTCCCAGTATACAGCTGGTCAACCCTGATGATATTGAATCAATCTCTGTTTTGAAAGACGCCGCTTCTGCCTCGATCTATGGGTCCAAGGCTGCATTCGGGGTTATTCTGATCACCACCAAAAAGGGAGCCAAAACAGAAAGCGTAACGGTGAACTATTCGGGGAATGTGTCTTTTCAGAATATGTCCAAGAAATATGAGATGGCCGGTGTAGATGCTCTGCATTATACGGTCGAAGCTGCAGAGCGTATTGGTACAACCACCCCCGTCGGGGCCTTCTGGCTTATTGACAGGGCTGGTTACAATGCTGCTGTTGCCTGGGACAAGAAGTACGGAAACTCTTTGGATCCCTACGAACCCATGGTTTATGGCCGTGACTGGTATGTAGACGCCAGCAACCGGAAGATTGGGGTCAGAACCTACGATCCGTACAATTATCTGATCCGCGAATGGGCTCCCACACAAAGCCACAATATATCGGTCAACGGTAAGTCAGGAAAGACCGATTTCAATATCGGGGTGGGGTACCTTGATCAGAACGGGATGATGAAAACTGCCAAACAAGATGACTTCCAACGCTGGAATGCGTCTACAAGGGTCAACACACAGATCAATAAATTCCTTTCTGTACACGCCGGCCTGATGTATTCAAAAACCCAGAAACGCTGGGCTTATGCCACATCCTCTACCACTGCCGATATCTGGTACTATATGTACAGATGGGGACCTACTTATCCTATGGCAGCGTCCGATGAGAGCGGCAATCCGCTTCGCAATGCCACGTATGAGACTGCCGTGGCCAATACGGCTTCTATTACCAACAACTTCACCAGTGCCAATGCCGGCCTGACCATCACGCCGGTGAAAGATTGGAACATCAATCTGGACTATACCTATTCCAACCAGGAAAGCATTGAGCTCAATCCCGGTACAAGCTTCATGGCCGGAGACACCTGGGTTTCAGCTGTTCCTTTGAACAACCAGGACGGAACGAGAATATACAGGGACAACGAATGGAACCAGTATAATTCACTGGGAGCTTCCATTCCGGCCTATATGCTCAATTATTCAAGGTATACGGCTCCAGGGTCCAATCCCGACCACATATACAGGTCTGCATCCAACCGTACCCGCAGCACATTGAACCTGACCACGACTTATGATCTGAATGTCAACGATGCTCACATTTTCAATTTCATGTTGGGGATGAACGTTGTGGCATATGATTATAATAATTCCTGGTCCCAGAAGCTGCAGTTAATGGATTACACGAATCCACAGTTTGACCTGGCTTCCGGAACTCAAACCTCTGGTGGTAATTCGCTCTGGGATTCACAGCTTGGTTTCTTTGGTCGTATCAACTATAATTTCAAGGAAAGATATCTTTTCGAAGCCAACCTTCGTTACGATGGCACATCCAAGTTCCCCAAAGACCTGCAATGGCGCTGGTATCCTTCTTTCTCGTTTGGATGGCGTGTAATGGAAGAACCCTGGATGGATTTTGCCAAACCTGCCCTGACAAGCCTGAAGTTACGCGGATCGTGGGGTTCTATTGGCGACCAGTCGGTTAGCAACACCCTGTATGTGCCCACCATGAGCGGAGCTAATTCATACTGGCTGCACGGAGGGGCAAGAGACACTTATTTTGGCACTCCTGCTGCTGTATCCTCCATCATTACATGGCAGGATATTGTAACACTCAACGTGGGGGTTGATATCAGTATTCTTAACGGAGCATTGAGTGCTTCGTTAGACTGGTATCAAAGAGACACTAAAAACATGATCGTTCCCGGGGAAGGATTTTCCTACACATTCGGAACAACCGCTCCTCAGGGCAACTTTGGTTCTTTACGGACAAACGGCTGGGAAGTATCCCTGAATTTTGGGCACCAGTTTGCCAGCGGATTCCGGATCACTGCCAGTGCTGCATTTTCAGACGCTGTTACTCATATTACAAAATACGGAAGCACCACCAGCATCAATGCCTGGTACGAAGGGAAAGTGTACGGAGAGATCTGGGGTTACCAGGTTGACAGGCTTTATCAGAACGATGATTTTGTATATGAAAATGGTAAACTCGTAACCATGAAAAGCACCGATGGATATACAGTCAATAAATTGTCAGATCCAAACGCCCCCACACAGGGTAAGCTGCAGACAAGCTCCAACTTCAGATTTGGGCCTGGTGACGTGAAGTTCAAGGACCTTAACGGTGACGGGGTGATTAACAACGGGAGCCAGCTGATTGACGATTACGGAGATTTATCGGTGATTGGGAACACAACTCCCCGTTATGAATACAGTTTCCGTCTTGGCATGGAATACAAGGGAGTTGATTTCTCGGTATTCTTCCAGGGTGTTGGAAAGCGTGACATGTGGGGCGCCAGCCCTCTGGCCATTCCCGGTTTCAACTCTTCAGACGGAGCCATGCCCAAGGTCATAGCCCAGGACTTCTGGTACGAAACGTATGATGGCAGCGGTAATGTGATTGACAGCAATTACGATGCGTTCTATCCCCGTGCCTACAACCTGGGGGCCAGCAGCACCGGGAACAACATGCAAGTATGCGACAGGTATCTGCTGAACATGGCCTATCTAAGAATGAAGAACCTGACTATAGGTTACACCATGCCCAGGCAATTGACCCGAAAGGCTATGATAAACAATGTACGTATTTATATTTCCCTGGAAAATTTCCTGACATTTGACAAACTTCGCGGACTTCCCATAGATCCGGAAGAAATTGCCGGGTATTCCTTACTTAATACGAGTAATTACAATTCCTCCCGCACAGGTGTTGGCGTTCCAACCTTTAAGAGCGCATCTGTCGGCCTTCAGTTAACTTTCTAAAATCAGACACTATGAATAAAATAATACTAACCTTAGGTTTATTAGCGGCTTTAACCCTGGCGGGGTGCAGCGATTTTCTGGATCGTCCCCAGAAAACAGCTATGGACGATTCAAACTACTGGACCAGCGAAACCAATATACGTCTGTTTGTAAATGGAGGTTATCCCAATTATTTCAACGGATATGACAGATCATGGGGAACCGCCTACGTTCCATACAGGGGCGCAAATTTCAACGACGATATGACTTCGGCCGGCAAACAATCAGCCTTTCTTGCTGCCGTTCCTGCCGACAACTGGTACCGCTCGGAATCGGCAACGACCATTTACTGGCTAACTCAAAGCGGAGCATCTGCCTGGAACTTTGGATGGGTCCGGAAATGGAACACACTCATACAACGTCTGGCCAAGATGAAAGAGGAGGGTTATCTCTCAAATGAACAATTCAACCACTGGAACGGTGTTGCCAGGCTTTTCAGGGGCATGGAATACAGCCGCCTTGTACAATCATTCGGGGATGTCCCATACTACGATAAACCCGTAAGTGACACCGACATGGACGAACAATACAAGGACAGGGATCCCAGGACTTTGGTCATGGATAAAGTCTATGAAGATTTTGTCTATGCCATAGCCAATATCAGAGCAAACGACGGAGTGAACTATGTCAACAAGTATGTTGCAGCGGCACTGGCTTCCCGTTATATGCTCTTTGAAGGCACCTGGTACAAGTATCATCCCGGCTCGGGCACTAACGACCTGGCTAAAAAATTCCTTCAATTAGTGGTGTCTGCAGGTGATGTGGTCATTAATTCGGGGCAATATGCATTTACCACGGATTTCCGCTCGCTTTTTGGCTCTGACACAAAACAAGGCAAAGAAATCCTGCTGTACAGGGAATACAGCGCAGAATTATCTACAACCCACTGTATAGCCTCGTATTCCAACCTTACAGAATCACAGGCTCCGGCTGCCAACCTGGCCCTTGCAAAATCGTTCATATGTAACGACGGGAAACCATGGCAGAATTCAACGGTAGCCGATGCCGATAACTTTGATCTTAAAAAAATGGCTCTTACCCGGGATCCGCGTTTTGAGGCCACATTCTGGGGAGCTCCCTTGCAATCTTCATCTACGCTGCTATACGTATGCAAGTTTATTGACCGCGTAGGGGTAACCTACTCTTTTGACAACATCTCGGCCCCCCGGCCCCCAAAATACGGATCCAGCACCAATACAAACGGATATCCGGTGGTTCGTCTTGCAGAAGTGGTACTGAACTGGATCGAGGCCAAACAGGAACTGGCCCTTTCTTATGGAGGAGCTGCCGTCACACAGGCCGATCTTGACAAATCCATCAATGCCATACGCAACCGGCCTTTGGACGAACATGCCATTGCAGAGGGAGTAAAGAAGACAGCCCCCATGATGCTTGCTGCCATTCCGGATGACCCTGCCCGTACTTCTTCTGCAGAAGCCAACACCCTTGCAGGTGTTGTCAACAGCCCCCTTCTATGGGAAATCCGTCGTGAACGCCGCATGGAGTTTGTGTTTGAGAACAACCGCATCCTGGATCTTCGCAGATGGGGAAAATTGGAATTAATGAATGGCGCCACCAATCCTGACCTGCTATTGGGGACATGGTGTGATTTCAACACCACCCAATCGGGGAATGACATCAATTTCAATTACCTGATCCCGGGAAAACAGATTGATCAGGGTGATGCCAAAGCACTGAAAGTCATGAAACCTGATGGCACTGTTGTGGCTTATACCGGAGCCAACAAAGCCGATATGGTAGGCTTCTATATCCCTCAAGGTGTTCAGAACCGCGATGCTTTTACCCAGAGAAGTTACCTTATTCCAATCTGTTCAGACGTTATCGAGATGTACAAGGATAAAGGATACACCATTACTCAAAATCCGGGTTGGTAAAATGTAGCCGTTGACCGGATACAAGAAAAAAGGGGTGACTAAAAAAGTCACCCCTTTTTTTGTACAGGTGGAACCTGTGTTAATCGTTCAGGGAATAGCGCGAAAATGCGGTTACCCTTACCTGGGGATCTACTGTTTTCAGGTATTCCTTAACAGAGATCTTTCCGTCCTTGACAAAGATCTGGTCTTCCAGCGTATAATCCTTGAAGAATTTATTGAGTTTGCCCAGGGCAATCTTTTCTACCATTTCTTCCGGCTTGCCTTCCATACGGATCTGCTCACGGTAAATGTGCAGTTCCTTTTCTATGATTTCTTTGGGGCAGCTTTCACGGTTGACAGCTACCGGGACCATGGCAGTGATCTGCATTGCGATTTCTTTGGCAGCTTTTGCGGGTATGGGTTTGCTAAAGCCCACGATCGTGGCTACTTTATTGTTCATATGAATGTATGAGCCCATGTAGGGAGATTCCAGCCTGCTATAAAAAACGACAACATGCTTTTCCCCGCTTTTTCCGGTTTGTTGGGTTACAGCATCGGCAATGGTGCTTTCCTGGTAAGGGAGGTTGAGCAGGGCTTCCAGATTTTCTGGAAAATGTTCCAGGGCTTTGTGTGCAATACCCATGGCAAGATCCTGAAATTCTTTGTTCTTGGCCACAAAATCGGTTTCACAACCCAGGCACACCAGGATTCCGCGGTCTTTCTTCTCATTGGTTATAGCAATTACTGATCCTTCGGTTGTTTCACGATCAGCCCGCTTGGCGGCAACCAATTTTCCTTTTTCTCTGATAATTTCCTGTGCCCGTTCAAAGTCTCCATTGGATTCAACAAGAGCATTCTTGCAATCCATCATACCGGCACCGGTCATTTTACGTAGTTTTGCTACGTCGGTTGCTTTAATTTCCATATAGATTTGTTTCTTATTCGGGTTTGTTATCTTCAGTCTTCTCTGCAGGAGCGGCTTCTTCTTTAACGGGAGCGGCTTCTTCCTTAACGGGAGCCTCTTCTTTCCTGCTTTCATCAATACGCTGCCTGCGGCTGCGGGTGCGTTTTACAGGGGCTTCGGTGTCTTCTTCTTCCGACAAGTCCATGCTTACCTCCTTGTCCTTTTCCATTTTACGTTCGTTAAGGCCTTCACTAATAGCCTGGCGGAAAATGTTGACAATAACGGCAATAGATTTGGCTGCATCGTCGTTTGCCGGGATCACAAAATCAATGGGTGTGGGATCGCAACAAGTATCAACCATAGCGATAACCGGTATATTCAAACGGGATGCCTCTTTTACAGCGTTCATTTCTTTCTGAATATCCACCACAAAAAGGGCTGCAGGTAAACGGTTCAGATCGGCGATAGACCCCAGGTTTTTCTCCAGCTTGGCACGCTGGCGGGTAACCTGCAGGCGTTCGCGCTTTGCAAGGGTTTCAAAGGTGCCGTCTGTCATCATTTTATCAATGGTGTTCATTTTTTTGACGGCTTTGCGAATGGTGGGAAAGTTGGTGAGCATTCCGCCCGGCCAGCGTTCCGTGACATAAGGCATGTTAATCTCTTTGGCGGCTTCTGCCACTATGTCTTTGGCTTGTTTCTTGGTGGCGACAAACAGGATTTTCCTGCCGGCTTTGGCCAGTTGTTTTGCAACACTGGCAGCTTCTTCTATTTTAACGATAGTTTTGTGCAGGTCAATGATATGGATCCCGTTTTTCTCCATGAATATATAAGGGGCCATTTTAGGATTCCACTTACGTTTGAGGTGGCCAAAATGTACTCCTGCATCAAGAAGTTCCTGGAAATTTGTTCTTGGCATTTTTGTTTGTTTTTTAATTTTTGTTTTTACTCTTTTTAGCAATTAAAGGGTAGTGTCTCTGACAGTCCGCTTTAATTTTCCGCGGCAACCGAAACATCTGGCAGCAAAAAATTGATCACAGTTGTTTTGACAATTGCCGTGCATTGGTTATCAGCTGTTAACGTTTGCTGAACTGGAAGCGTTTGCGTGCGCCGGGTTGTCCGGGCTTCTTGCGCTCTACCTCGCGGGCATCGCGGGTAAGCATCCCGTTGGTTTTGAGGACACCACGATAGGCTTCGGAATCTATCTTACACAAGGCGCGGGCTATTGCCAGGCGCAGGGCTTCTGCCTGTCCCTTCACACCGCCTCCGTCCAGGTTGACTTTGATGTCAAACTGAGAAGAGGTTCCTGTCAGTTCCAGAGCCTGCCTGGCAATGTACTGAAGGGTGCCTTCCTTAAAATAGTCTTCCAAAGGACGATCATTGATGGTGATGTTCCCTTTTCCGGATTGAACGTAAACGCGAGCAATAGCTGATTTTCTTCTTCCAAGGGCGTTGATGACTTCCATGCTCTGTTTAGTTTTCGTTTAGATTGATAAGTTTTGGTTGCTGCGCCTGGTGAGGATGTTCCGGACCCTGATATACATACAGGTTGCGGAAAAGCTCAGAGCCGAGGCGAGTTTTGGGGAGCATGCCTTTTATGGCTTGTTCCACAAGGGCAAGCGGTTTACGCTTGAGCAGCTCTTTGGCTGTTTCACTGCGTTGACCGCCAGGGTATCCGGAGTGCCGGACATACGTTTTTTTGTCCATTTTATCCCCGGTCAGGCGGACTTTTTCTGCATTGATGATAATGACGTTATCACCACAGTCCACGTGCGGGGTAAAATTGGGTTTGTGCTTGCCTCTGAGCATAGTAGCTGCTTGCACGGCAAGGCGTCCCAACACCTGATTGGTAGCATCCAGCAGCACCCACTCTTTGGTTACAGTGGCTTTGTTGGCGCTTACGGTCTTGTAGGATAATGTGTTCACCTGGTTGATTTTTAGAGTAATTATGTAATAAAATTGCGATCCCCCAATTTAAAGGGGCTGCAAAGATACTACTTTTTTCCAGAAATCAAAGCGAAAGTATGTAGGCAATATCTACCCAGCGCTTGTTTATTTCACTATGCCGGGCGCAGGCTTCATGGAACGGAGTGAATACCGTTTGGTTGTTCACCTGGCCTGCCATCATCCCTGTTTTGCCCTCCAGAAGCGCCACTACTGCATCGTGTCCCAGGATGCTGGCCAGAATACGGTCGTTCGCGGTGGGAGCTCCACCCCGTTGCACGTGCCCCAGTGTGGTGACGCGGGTTTCGTACCCGGGCAGTCGCTCTTTGACTTTGGCGGCTACTGTTGATGCGCTTCCCTGTTCATGCCCCTCGGCTACGATGATAATGCCCGAAGTTTTATTTTTGCGCCTTTTCAGTTCCAGGTACTCACAGAGTGTGTCGATATCGGTTTGAACCTCGGGGATAAGGGTTGCCTCGGCTCCGGTTGAAATAGAAGTGTTCAGGGCGATGAATCCCGCATCCCGGCCCATGACCTCTACAAAGAACACCATGTTGTGCGAGTCGGCCGTGTCGCGCAGTTTATCCACTGCCTGTACGGCTGTGTTGACTGCCGTATCAAATCCTATGGTGTAATCGGTTCCGTAAATGTCGTTGTCTATGGTGCCGGGGATACCTATGACCGGAAGCCCAAATTCCTTTACCAGCAGGTCGGCTGCCCGGAAAGATCCGTCACCGCCTATGACCACCAGGGCATCGATCTCCTGTTGTTGGATGTTCTGCCAGGCAGCAGAACGCGCTTCCCTGGTCTTGAACTCGGGACAGCGTGAAGATTTGAGGAAAGTGCCCCCCAGCGAAATCTTCTTCGCTACGGAATGGTTCTGCAAGGGTATGAACAGGTTCTGCAAAAGGCCGGTGAATCCGCGCTGTATTCCTATGACACGGCATCCGTGATATATGGATGTCCTGACAACAGCCCGGATAGCGGCATTCATCCCGGGGGCGTCACCGCCTGAAGTAAGGACTCCGATTGTTTTGATTGTTTTCATATGACTGCAAAAGTAGAAAAAATTATCTTTGTCGTATGAAGATCGCTACGATTGACCTGGGAAAAGAGCCGTTGTTCCTTGCCCCCATGGAAGATGTTACAGATGCCTCGTTCCGTTTCATATGCAAGGAATACGGAGCAGACATGATGTATACCGAATTTGTGTCGGCAGACGGACTTATCCGCGACGCATACAAAAGCCGGGACAAATTATTGATATCGGACAGTGAAAGGCCTATAGGAATTCAGATTTACGGGCACATCCCCGGGGTGTTGCTCCAGGCTGCCCGCATAGCGGAAGAAGAAGCCCCGGATGTAATAGACATCAACTTTGGGTGTCCCAAGCACAAGATCGCAAAGAGGGGAGCGGGCTGTGGGTGGCTCCGCGACCCCGAAGGAATGGTGGACATTACCAGGCGCCTGGTTCAGTCGGTGCGCGTCCCGGTGACTGTCAAGACCCGGCTGGGGTGGGATAATGAATCGGTCATCATTGAAGACCTTGCCGAGGCCCTGCAAGATGCGGGAATCGCCGCCCTTACCATTCATGGCAGGACCGGCACACAGATGTACAAAGGGGCAGCTGACTGGGCACCCATTGCAGCCGTAAAAGCCAATCAGCGCATACGTATTCCCATCATCGGCAACGGGGATATTTCTACACCGCAGCAGGCACGGGAAGCCTTTGACAGGTATGGTGTGGATGGCATTATGATTGGCAGGGCCAGTTTTGGTCAACCCTGGCTGTTCCGTCAGATACGCCATTATCTGCAGACAGGGGAACTGCTTCCGCCCATGGGTGTGACAGAACGCGTGGAGCTGGCCAAAAGGCATCTTGCCAGATCTCTGGAAGTGAAAGGAGAAAGGGTGGGTGTACTGGAGATGCGGCGTCATCTGAGTTGTTACTTCAAAGGACTTGCAGACTTTAAATCTGTCCGTTTGAAACTGGTTACAGAAAACGACCCTCAGGTGCTGTACAGCATCCTGGATAAAATTGCAGAAAAATGGGGATAAAAAGATCGCTCCTTCAATGGCTTTCGCCCTATGCATGGGTGCTGGCCCTGAGGCACCTGCTTTATGACCGCGGATTCTTCAGATCATATGGTTTCGAGGTTCCTGTCCTTTGTGTCGGAAATATTACAGTGGGAGGGACAGGCAAAACACCCATGACCGAATACCTTGCAGGCAGGTTGATAGAGTCGGGCAAAACCCCCATGGTGCTATCCAGGGGTTATGGCCGCAGGACCAGGGGTTTCAGATATGTTGAACATTCCGATAACGTATATGATTCGGGTGATGAGCCGCTCCAGACCAAAAGGCATTTTCCCGCAACGATAGTGGCCGTATGTGAAGACAGGGTAAAGGGGATACGCCGCCTGGTTGAAGATTACCCGCAGGACCCCTGGATTATCCTGGATGATGCCTTCCAGCACAGGCGGGTACGGGCTGGTAAAAACATCCTGATGGCCGATCATGCAAGACCTTTCACCAAAGATGCCCTGTTGCCATTTGGCCGGTTACGGGACCTGCCTTCTGCAGCCGGCAGGGCTGACTGCATAGTCTATACACGGTGTCCCGAACCCATGACCAGTTACGGGATAATGCAGGAAAGTCACACAGATATTCCTGTTTTTCATACTTTTATGTCTTATGGTCCATTCCTGCCATTGCATGATCCTGCCGCCATGCCCCAACCGGGTGCCCCGGTCATGCTGGTCACAGGCATAGCCAATGCACGGCCGCTTAAAGAGCATTTACAAAAGCATTATCTTGTGGCTTATCATATGGAATTTCCGGATCACCACCGCTTTACCGGCAAGGACTTAGCCCGTATGCGGAAGTTGCTGGAAAAAAATCCTGCCTGGCAGCTTATCACCACGGCCAAGGACGCCGTCCGTCTGATGGGAAGCGGCATTGCAGGATGGGTTATTCCTGTCCGGATTTGCTTTTATTCTCCGGAAAGCGAAAACGCTTTTTTTCACCTGGTGACAGGGTTACGGTAAATTGTTGGTCATTGGCCTGTACCCGGTAAGTCCCGCCCGGGGACGATTCGAGGATTACCTTTTTTACTTTTCCGTTTTTCCACCAGCAAGACACCTGGACGTTTCCCTGTGCTTTCATGCCCCGGAAATAACCTCCGGACCATATCCCGGGCAGTGCCGGCAACAGGGAAATAGTCCCGGTGTGGCTTTGCAGAAGCATCTCTGTTATCCCCGACGCACCGCCAAAATTGCCGTCTATCTGGAAGGGCGGATGGGCACAGAAAAGATTGGGATAGGTACTTTTCGGAGCCAGCAGGTTCCTAAGCAGGCGATAGGCCCGGTCTCCGTCACCCAGGCGGGCCCAGAAATTGATTTTCCAGGCACGGGACCAGCCCGTACCCCCGTCGCCGCGACGCTCCAGGGTTGCTCTGCAGGCATTGGCAAGATCCGGAGTGCCGGCAGGGGTGATCTGGTTTCCGGGATGCAGCCCGTACAGGTGAGACACGTGGCGGTGCCGGGGCTCGGCTTCCCGGTAGTCTTCCAGCCATTCCTGCAGGGTTCCGCCGGGGCTGATTCTGTGTGGGGGCAGCTCTTCCACGGCCTGTCGGAGCCTTTCCCTGAGTTCCGGGTCAAGGTCCAGCACTTCCGAAGCCTTGATGGTATTGGTGTACAGCTCTCTTACCAGCTGGTTGTCCATGGTGGAGCCCATGCAAACGCTTGCTTTTGTGACCCCGTCGGGCATGAAAAATTCATTTTCCGGTGAGGTGGTGGGGGCAGTGACCAGCCATCCCCGGGAAGGTTCCCGGATCATGGAGGAAAGAAAAAATTCGCAGGCCCCTTTCATCACCGGATATACTTCCTGCAGGTATTCTTTATCCGGATTGTACAGGTAATGTGTCCACAGGTGCTGGCATAACCAGGCACCGCCGGTGTTGGTCGCCCCCCAGGAAGGGTGCTCCCCCGGGGCGGTGAAATGCCAGGGATTGCAGATCACATGCGCTGTCCAGCCATCGGCCCCGTAAAACGAACGTGCGGTGATCTGCCCCGAAGGCACCAGGGCTTTGGTAAAAGCTATCAACGGGAGGTGCAGTTGGGCAAGGTTCCCCGGCTCGGCCAGCCAGTGGTTCATTTGCAGGTTGATGTTCAGGTGGTAGTCCCCGTTCCAGGGAGTCTGGATGGAATTGGCCCAGAGTCCCTGCAGATTGGGGGGAAGCTGCCCCGGGCGGGTAGAGGAAATGAGCAGATAACGTCCGTATTGGTAGTAAAGGGCATCAAGTCCGGGGTCGGGATTGTTCTGATAGGCGGCTAATCGCAGGTCTGTGGGCAGGGCCGTGGCATTTTTTTGTGGGCCAAGATGTATTTTAACCCGCTTAAAAAGAGACTGATAAGCTCTGATATGGTCTTTGCGCAGATGTTTGTATTTGACAGACAGGGCTCTTTCCAGAAGGGTGTCGCAGTGTATCCCGGGATCCGGATGAAAATAGCTGGTGGCTGCCGACAGGATCAGCGTGGCTTTACGCACGCCATCCAGGACAATGCTGTCCCCTTCAAAGACCACATGCCCTCCGGAATGGTTCACGCCTACTTTGACCAGGTAATGCATGCCCTCCTGGCCTTCTACCCCGCTACTGAGGGTACCGCGCATGACCAGACGGTCGTTTTCCACGGTGGTTGCAAAACGTTCGGGACGGTCCAGACGGATGACTGTATGAGATTTTTTCCCCGGCTTGAGGCGCACCACGCCCACATCCTGTGTTAAGGAAGTGAAATATTCCCGCTCGTTTCCTTTATAACGGGTGCGGGCAACGGCTTTTTCCAGGTCCAGGTTTCTGCGGTAATTCTCCCTGGGTTCGCTTTTATCGTGATATTCAAGGCGGAGGTTGCCCAGTACCTGGTAACAGCCAAAAGGCACTTTAGCACCTCCTCCATGTCCCGATCCTGCTCCCCCGCATACAAAGGTTTCATACATCAGTTCCTGTGCCAGGTCGTTTTTCCCTTCCAGCAACAGTGCGCGTATGCGCGGCAGGGATTCCAGGGCTGCCGGATTGGTTGCGTCCTGCTCAGAGCCGGACCACAAAGTGATTTCGTTAAGCACTATGGTTTCCTGCCGGGGATTCCCGTCAGGCATCATGCCCAGGCGCCCGTTGCCCAGAGGCAGGGCAGCTTCCCATATCCCGGCCGGACTGTCGTACCACAACTGCAGGCCGGAATTGCCGCTACAGCTTGTAAAAATAATCAGCCACAACAGCAGGCTTGATTTATTCTTCATAATTGAATCCGGATATTACTACACAAGGTTTTTCACCCCTTGTATCCTGTTGTTTCAAAGACATAGTGATGGTTCTGGTCTCACCGGGCATCAGGGAAACGTAATTGTCGCTAAAGAAAACCGGCAGGATTCTTTCCCCGCTCTTTTTTCCGGTCACTTTAAGGCGCACCATCAGGCAGGGAGTCTCTGAACTGTTCACCAGGGTGGTGGTCAGTTTCCACTGGTCTCCGACTTTTTTGTATTTTGTTATGGTTCTCAGCTTTACTTTGGCAAGGTTGTGCAGGGCTTTCAGGTTCCCTTCCTCCAGCCCTCTCCAGTAAAAGTTTTCTGAAAGGATGCGGTCATTCCCATACAGGGTGAGCTTAATAAAATGCACATCGCTCAGGGTTTGTGGAAACTCCAGGCGGAAGCATTTTACAGTGCTGTCCTCCTGGCTGTTTACCAGGGTGTCTTTTTCCCATTGAACGGAACCATCGGTATTGATGATTTGTGCGTGTGCCCGGAGTCCTTCGCGGGCACCGGCGTGCAGGTTGACCACCTCTATGGTTTGATAAACGGGATTCCATTGAATATGAAGCGGTTCCGATGCTTTTTTACAGCCAAAGTAGGCTGCAGTCGGGTCAAAGAAATAATCGTAAGTCTGCCACACCATGGAAGGCCATGCAGGATGGCTCATCCACAATAACATGCCGCGCCTGAATTCACTCCTCCCCTCAAAAATACCCCGGTACCCGTCGTAATTGATCCACTGGGCGTATTGGCTGAACTGTTCTGCATTTTCTGCCGGGCCAAATGCCTTTTCCACCATTTCCATGAAGGATGCGGCTCCCTGGGCCCCTTCCAGGCAAAAATCGTGCAATCCCCACATATCGTTGTGCGGCCACAGGTGTTCCTGCGGGATGGTCTGCAGGATGCTTTCGTAATTCATCACATTGGGCATACCCCGCTCGCTGTGCATGCGGTCTTTCCCGTACAGCAGATAGTAATCCCTTACCGGAAGCGCCCGGTAGGGACCTCCCCCGCTGACCACTCCTGCCGAGGAGTGGGATATGTAATGGATTCCAGGGTGTAGTTGCGGGATCATTTCGCGCAGGGCATTGTCCAGTTCTTTGGGAGGAAACCCTTCGTTACGGCCAACATACAGGGCTATGCAGGGATGGTTGCGGATGCGGCGGACCAAATCGTTGGCATTCTGCATGAACATTCTGGTGTTCGCCGGGTCTGGTCCGTCCCAGGGATTGGCCAGCCAGAAATCCTGCCAGACCATGATGCCATAGCGGTCGCAGGCTTCATAGAATTCATCGTCTCCTGTCTGTCCCACCCAGTTGCGGATCATGGTGAAATTCATATCGGCATGATAGGCAACGGCTATATCGTATTCCCTGCCCCTGTAGTTGAGGTTTGATTCGGAAAAGCCCCAGTTGCCGCCACGTCCTATGAAACGACGTCCGTTGATGTACAGGGAAAGTATCCCGTTGTTTTCATCAAAGTCTACCTGTCTTACTCCGGAAAGGAAGGACAGGCTGTCTGAAACCGTCCCATCAATATTGAAAGCCATGTGGACGGGGTACAGGTTGGGAGCACCGTACCCTTTGGGCCACCACAGTTTGGGATTGTCAAGGCTGATCTCTGCAGATACTGTACGGATCTCTCCCGCTTCCAGGCCTACTTCCAGTTTGAAGGGCACGTCTCCGTATGATCCTTCCAGGTTGCCCAGGATAAATTCGTCCCTGTGGTTTGTAAGGGTGGCTTCTATGCTGATGGCAGCCTGCGTGGTGTCGGGCAGGGGCAGGAAAGTTTGTACAAAGGGGTCTTCAACGCTTACAGGTCCGGTGGTGGTTAAGAACACATCGTTCCAGATACCCATGTTCCTTCCGCGGATGGTGGGAATCCAGTCCCAGCCGATAGAGGCATGGAATGTGGGATTGTCGGCACCCAGGATGCCCCCGTTCTGGTCCGGACTCACTGCGTTCTGTTCTTTGACGGCTCCATAGTTCCTGTTGTCTGCTAACACTACAGCCAGCACGTTGGATGCTCCGGGAATGATCTCTTTTGTTACATTGAATTTTGCCCGGGTAAAGGCACCGCTTATCCTTCCAATCCGTATCCCGTTAAGGTAAACAACAGCAACCCAGTTGATCCCGTCAAAATGCAGGAATAGTTCTTCCTGCTTGAAATCCACGGGAACAAAAAACTCGGTCCGGTAACAAAAGTTGGAACGGAAAAAAGATTCGGAGATCTGTAGTTGGTTGTCACCAAAGTTGGGGTCCGGAAGCGCCCCTATGTTCAGATAACTGGAAAGCACGGTCCCGGGAACGGTCGCGACAGGCCATGTTTCTGTTCCCGTGTATTCTTTTCTTGAGATGACGAACCCTTTTTCCGGAACAAGGGACATGCGCTGCAACCTCCAGTCACCTCCATTGAGCGTGAGACGGTTTCCTTTAGGGAGTTCCCTGGGTTTGGGCACGGCCCTGAGGGCACCTGTCCCATAGGCTTCCAGTTCACTCAGGATGTAACGTTCCCCATTGGCAGGTGCCTCCATGTTCACTTTCAGGTACCGGCTCCGGACAGGAGGATCCAGGACGATCGTATCCACGGAATTTTCTGTGCCCGGCAATTGGGCAGCCACCTTCCAATTGATGTTGTCATCGGATATTTCCAGGGTTCCGGCAACAGCCTTGTTGATCCAGTACAGGATTACGCTGTCTAGGTCCGAAGAGGCCCCAAAATCCACCATCAGCCACTCGTTGCCGGTTCCGGCGCTCATCCAGGCACTTGTAAAGTCAATTGACGGGGTAATGGTCACCAATTCACTTTTCCTATAAAAATTCCAGTCCGAAAAAGCCCATTGGCCGGCTCCCGGTACATGGAAAGCCACTTTATAGAAACGGTATTGCACAGGTTCGTTGAATTGATATGAAAGCCTGATGTCGCGTTCCGGTGCCGGAGGGGTAAAAGAAAAAGTGAAAGAGGGTTGCGGCCCCTGGGAAGGCGCGGGTTTGGGCATGTTGGCCCATTGGGCATAGGGATTGGGTTTTTCAGTTCCCGGGAAACCCCATCCCTGTTCTTTCCTGATCAGTGTCCATGCCTGCCCGTCCATGGATGCATAACAGCTCACCTGGTAATTGGCAGCCTTGGCACGGTCGTACGTCAGGGAGCCGGTCAGTTCCATGGAGGTAGCCACGGGTACACGTCCGGACAGTTCCAGCTGAATGAACACATCTTCTCCCCTCATCCTGTATTTTGAATCCGGCTTCCCGTCAAAGAACCACTCCTTTTCACGTTTTTCAAGATCACCCGCATGATTGCTCACGTTGATCCAGGAGGGTGCGGTATCTGATTTTATCCCATCGGTGACAAGATGTCCGGTAAGGTTGTAGTCGTAGCTTGAGGAATGGATGGTAATACGGTTAAGGGCAATATTGCGGTGGCTTTCAGCATCAGCAGTAAGAACAGGAGCAAAATCCTGTGCGGGATCTCCCGGGTAATTTCCAGGCTTTTTCATAAAAATTGTATCTGATTCACATCCGGCCATGACAAAAACCAATAAAACCAGAAGGGAGAATATGGATTTCTTCATGATAAATGAAAACATTAATGAATATATTCCTGTAAAGTTATTTAAAAATGAAGAAAGACAAAATTCTTATCTTAGAGGAAATGTTCACACTATGAAAAAGGCACTTCTTCTGACAGCCGCCGTCATGGCCGGTATCCTTGTTTTACCCTGTTCCTGCAGCAAATCATTCACACAATATGTAAACCCAATGATTGGCAGCGGCGGGCACGGCCACGTCTTTGTGGGCGCCAACGTTCCTTTTGGCATGGTACAGGCCGGCCCCGTGCAGTACAACACGGGTTGGGACTGGTGTTCCGGTTACCATTATTCAGATTCCACCATCATAGGCTTTGCACAGATGCATTTGAGCGGCACCGGCATAGGGGACCTTGGGGACATTTCCCTGATGCCTGTGGCCGGGGATGTGGAAACAGCCCGTCCCGGGTATTATTCTGTGATGCTGGACGGGAGTGGAATCAGGGCCGAGATGACTTCGACACCCAGGGTTGCCTTTTACCGCTATACCTTCCCTGCCGGTGCCCGGCGTAAAGGCGTTGTCATTGATCTTGAACACGGTATAGGATGGGACAGCCCTGTGGAAGGACACCTGGAATGGGACGGGGACCGGGTGGTAAAGGGATATAGGGTCTCAACGGGCTGGGCACAACGTCAGGAAATCTTTTTCCATGCCGGGTTTTCCGTTCCTGTTCTGGAAGCCGAATTCTTTGACGGTGTGGAGCCCTCGGGCGGGAAGAGCCTTACCGCACGCAAAGCGTACGCCCGGATATGGCTGGATGTACCCCGGAACGGGGAGGTATTGGTTAAAGTGGCACTGTCACCCGTATCAATGGAAAAAGCAGCAATGAATCTGGAATATGAATTGCCAGGGTGGAAATTCAGCGCTGTGGTCAAAGCAGCCGATAAGGCCTGGAACCGGGAATTATCCAAAATTGACTACAGGACAGACCATCGGAATGATAAAGTAATATTTTATTCAGCCCTATACCATACCATGATGGCCCCGTCTTTGTTCTGTGATACTGATCTGCCGGACGGTTTTACAAAATATACCACCTTCTCGCTCTGGGATACCTACCGTGCAGCCCATCCGCTGGCCACGATCATCCATCCGGAAAAAATGGGTGATTACGTAAAGACCATGCTGGATATTTATCAGAAACAGCAAAAATTGCCGGTCTGGCACCTGATGGGAAACGAGACGGATTGCATGGTTGGAAATCCCGGAATACCTGTCCTGGCAGACATGGTATTGAAAGGGTATTCGCAGGACCCCATACAGGACCTTGAAGGCATGAAACAATCTGCCCTCAGAAACGAACGCGGCATGGACCTGTACCGTGAATACGGATACATACCTTGTGACATGGACCCGGGGCACGAAACGGTGGCAAAAACCCTGGAGTATGCCCTGGCAGTACACCTGGCTTGTCCCGCACGACATTCCGGGCCTGATAGGTCAGTATGCACATGGTAACGAACCGGGTCACCACATACCCTACATGTATGCCTTTGCCGGGCAACCGGAAAAGACGGCCGCCAGGATCCGGCAGATCCTGACAACCATGTACCACAATGCACCTGATGGTTTATGCGGCAACGAAGACGCAGGACAAATGTCTGCCTGGTACATTCTCTCGGCCCTGGGATTCTACCAGGTGGAACCGGCCGGCGGGCGTTATGTATTTGGCTCTCCCTTGATGGATAAGGCGGTCTTGGGGGTAGGGGACGGGAAAACATTCACCATAGTGGCTCATGACAACCGTCCGGAAAACCACCTGATCAAAAGCATCCGCCTGAACGGCCGGCCCTACGACAAATTCTATATCGATTACAAGGACATCATGGCTGGCGGCTTGCTGGAGTTCGAGATGGAAGCTCCCTGAAGCAATTTGCAGCAAAGCCTTTCTGGCGTCAATAAAGGGTAATAGTTACTACCTGTGGCGGTCTCCGCTCCGGCCACGCGGGTTGCCGCGGTCATTGCTACGGGAGAATCCCCTGTTGTTGCGGTCGCGGTCACCTCCCGACGGACGGGGTTTGCGTTCCGGTTCAACATAACCTTCAGGTTTCTCCAGAAGGGCTTTGCGTGAAAGGCGCATTTTACCTGACCTTTCGTCAACTTCAAGAAGTTTGACGGTAACGGTTTCACCCACATTGACAACATCTTCTACCTTCTCTACTTTTTTCCAGTCCAGTTCAGAAATGTGCAACAGACCTTCCTTGCCCGGCAGGATCTCTATGAAAGCTCCGAATTCCAGGATGGAAATTACTTTTCCAGTGTACACTTCTCCCACCTGGGGAACGGTGGTTATGGCTTTAATAGTGGCCAGGGCGGCATCCATGCCTTCCTTGTTCTCCCCGAAGATATCCACAATGCCAAATTCTCCTTCTTCTGTAATGGTAATGGTGGTTCCGGTGGTTTTCTGAATTTCCTGGATCACCTTGCCGCCGGTCCCGATGACCGCTCCAATAAATGAATTGGGAATGGTGATCTGTACAATGCGGGGAACGTGGGGTTTGTATTCGGCACGGGGTTCGGAGATGGTTTTCATCATTTCATCCATAATGTGCAACCTTCCCTGGCGGGCTTGTTCCAGGGCCTGCTCCAGCACCTGGTAAGGCAGACCGTCCACTTTGATGTCCATCTGGGTAGCGGTGATGCCGTCACGTGTGCCGGTAACTTTAAAGTCCATATCTCCCAGGTGGTCTTCGTCTCCCAGGATATCGGACAAGATTGCGAATTTCTTATTGCCCTGGTCGGTGATCAGACCCATGGCAATCCCGGATACCGGCTTTTTAATTTTTATTCCGGCATCCATCAGGGCCAGTGTCCCGGCACAAACCGTTGCCATGGATGAGGAACCGTTTGATTCCAGGATGTCGGACACTACCCTTATGGCATAAGGGTTTTCCTGTCCTACGGGAACCATGGATTTAAGGGCGCGGTGCGCCAGGTTACCGTGGCCGATCTCACGGCGTCCTGTGCCGCGGCTGGGCCTGGCTTCCCCGGTAGAGAAGGGGGGAAAGTTATAATGCAGGACAAATTGTTCGGTACCCTGGATGAGTACCTCGTCCATTTCTTTCATATCCAGTTTGGTGCCCATAGTTACCGTAGTAAGGGACTGGGTTTCACCCCGGGTAAAGATGGCAGAGCCGTGGGCCTGGGGCAGGTAATCGATTTCGCACCAGATGGGGCGGATTTCTTTTGTTGTACGGCCATCCAGACGAATTCCCTCGTCCAGGATCATGCGGCGCATGGCGCGCTTTTCCACTTCGTGGTAGTATCGGGAAACCATCAAGGCTTTTGCTTCGCGCTCTTCTTCCGGTATGGTCTGCATGAATTCTTCTTTCAGCGCTTCAAAAGCATCTGACCGGGCGTGTTTGTCTTCACCGGAACGCGCAATGGCGTAACAACGGTCGTAGCAGAAGGATTCAACGGCTTTGCGTACTTCTTCGTCGTTTTCTTCATGGCTGTAGGCGCGTTTTACCGTTTTTCCGGTTTCTTCCATCAGTTCCATTTGCACCTTGCAATGCTTTTTGATTTCCTGGTGTGCAAACTTTATGGCATCGAGCATGACTGCTTCGCTGACTTCCTTCATTTCTCCCTCCACCATCATGATGTTGTCGTGAGTTGCTCCGACCATGATGTCAAGATCAGCTTCTTCCAGCTGACTGAACGAAGGATTGATGACAAATTCTCCGTTTACCCGCCCTACGCGTACTTCTGATATGGGACCGTTGAAGGGAATGTCACTCACTGCCAGTGCTGCCGAGGCTGCCAGTCCGGCCAGGGCATCGGGCATGATGTCTTTTTCGGCCGAAATAAGAAATACGTTTACAAAAACTTCTGCGTGAAAATCGTTGGGGAACAGGGGACGAAGTGCACGGTCTATGAGACGTGAAACAAGGATCTCGTAATCGGAAGGACGTCCTTCCCGTTTGAGAAAACCTCCGGGATACCTTCCGGCGGCTGCAAATTTTTCTTTATAGTCCACCGACAGGGGCATAAAGTCGGCTTCGGGCCTGGCTTCTTTTGCGCAGGTGACAGCTGCCAGCAACATGGTGCCACCCATTTTTACTACCACGGAACCGTCGGCCTGCTTGGCCAGCTTCCCGGTTTCGATCTCAATGGTTCGGCCATCATTCAATGTGATGACCTTTTTAATGATATTCATGAGTTTTTTTATCCTGCAATCCGCCCCTTCCTGTAAGGGGTTGTTAAAATTTATCCATTCCGCTTATCCCGGTTCCCGGATTGCTTTAATTTGAACCGGAATAATAAAGAAAGTCATAAAAAAAGGCTGTTCCCCTTCCGGAGAGTGCAGCCTTTGTTGGGTTTGCGAGGGATACAACGTGTTTCCATCGCCTTGTAAGCTATTTCCGGAGATTGAGCGTTTTAAGGATATTACGGTACCGCTCAATGTCGTTGGCCTTAAGGTAATCCAGCAGGCGGCGACGTTTACCTACCAAACGGAGCAGGGCACGTTGTGTGCCGTAGTCCTTCCTGTTGGACTTCATGTGTTCGGTAAGATGGGCGATACGGTAAGAAAATAAGGCTATCTGGCTTTCGGCAGATCCTGTATCCTTATTAGACGTTCCGTACTGTCCGAAAATCTCTTGCTTTTTCTGGGCATCAAGGTAAGTGGCCATGTGTGAGCAATTGATTTTTAGTGGTTAATAATCATAGTATTCCCCAATGGGGCAGCAAAGATATGCAAATTTTCCAATAATTTCTTTTTTTCCCTATTATTCTTTGACACGCAGCTTTCCTCCAGCGGAAAAGCCTCCGTATTGCGGGGCATACAGACTCTGTACCTTTATGCTGCCCTGGTTGAAAGTTCCTTCCCGGATCACGTAAAAGGGCTCTTCTATTACATGCAAACCGGCAGGCAGGTTTTGGAAAAAATATTGGGTAGAGGCCTGTTTTACTTCACGGAACCAGGAACAGGTGCTGTTCCCATGATATCCGGAAGTCTCTATTATGGGCATCAGGCAGGAAGCCCTGGAAGCTTTCAGGTGTACAAAACTGCGGTCTTTATCGTTGCCCAGGTGGTATCGCGCCACGATCCGCTCTCCTGTACGCAGGGTGTCTCTCTCGCCGATGGGGGAATTGTCCGTTGCCCGGTGCCATGTACGGGTAATTTCAAGACCGTTGGCATAAGCGGGGGCTGCCGAAAGGTCTTCGGTGGTCTGCTCATAAAGACTTACGTACAGCAGGGCATCGGAGCGGTTCCTGACGGTATAGGTGGTACCACGTTGCTGTATCTCGTATTGGGAGGGGCTTTGGGTAACCTGGTCTCCGTAATGAAGCAGGGCGTGAATCACGTCTGTTGTACCGGCACGGGAAGACCAGATGTTGTTTTGCTTTTTGTAAAGAATCCAGCGGGTGATTCCCTGCCTGAGGGTGGGATCCGCTCTAAAGACTCGCAGCAGCAGGGCATGGGCTTTCATGCGGGAACTCATGGGGCTTTCGTAAAGTATTGCGTTGGGGAAATAACAACCCGATTCGCTCTCACAGACGGCAAACTCCCTTAACGATGCAAGCAGTGGCGCAAGTCCCCGGGTGTCTCCCCACCGTTCCAAAGTTACAGCCAGGTATGCTTTTTCCATGACCGAAGCTCCTTCCCAGGCCTTAAGGGGATCCCGGGCCAGTCGTGCGGCAATCCCGGCAATTTCCTGTCCATAGGGGATCTGCGTGAACGCAGACCGGACATAGAAATATAATTTTACTTCTGATCCCAGATCTCTAAGTTCTTCCACACCGGTGTTTTTCAGGAACAGGCTGTCTGCATACCGGACTGCTTTACCTACAATGGCCGGTAAAGGTTCATTATCATGCGCCAGAACATCCTTTTCCATCATGTCCCCGATCTTTTCCAGGAAATGAAGCGTCAGCAGGTAAGAACTTTCCATGCCTGGAAACCACGAAAAACCGCCATCCTGCCGTTGCAATGCCCTGAAATGTTCCAGTGCCTTTGCATTGAACGAGCTTACGTACGCACGATCTGCCAAAGCCAGCAATCGTTGTATCCTTTCCGCTTCTTGTCCCGGATAAGCAGACCAGGGTGTTTCTTCCAGGAGCAGAGCTCCAATCCGGCTGTTTTTTTCAAAGACAGAAGCCTGTCCCCATGCATCTGCCCTGAGGGTGTCCAGGATGTAGGGAAAGCGCTCCAGGAGCATGGCTCCCGTGTTGTTGGCATAATAAGCGGCCAACCAGCTGGTCAGGTTATTGCTTTCCGGCTGGCAAAGAACAGGGAGCGCTTTTAACGAGGCGGTAAGCGGGGTGCTTACCTCAAGGTGTGCCTGTGATGACTTATCTTTTTGGAGCAGCGTCAAAACGCTGTTTCCCTGCACTGTTTTTGTCTGGGCGCGGGTAACCTGTTCCAACATGGAAAGAACAGGAATGGTATGTGTTTCCGCGTCGCTGTGGGAAGGGCTTTCAAAACCGGCTTTCAGGGTAACCAGGGGCACGTGCAACGCCTCGGGTCCGGGTATCTGGTAATCCTGCCTAAACAACATGTGGGCTGAGGGGAGGAGCGTCGCCGGCCGGAATACCGTTTCATTGTCGTCTACAGTAAGATAGGCAGCGCCCTGCAGTGTGTCCGATGTCAGGTTGACCACCCTGCAGGTCAGGGAAACACGGTCCCCGGACCTTACGTAGGCCGGGAAATAAGGCAATGCCATCACTTCTTTTCTGACCGTTAAGGTTTCTTCTGCCCATGTGCTCTTTCCGTCTGTTGTATGGGCCAGGGCCAGCAGGCGGAAAGTGCTTAGCAGTCCGTTTGTCTGGAAGGAGACCGGGACATACCCGGTGCTGTCGGGGACCAGATGCGGCAGGAAAGCCAGGGTTTCTTCAAAATCACTCCGGGTCACGGGTTCTTGTTCCTGTGGCTCCGGAGAAAGGGTTTTGGACAGAGAATTTTCCTGATTACTTCCTGTTTGGCCAACGACTGTTTCTTCCATTGCTGCCATATCGCTACCTGCAACCATATCACGGCTTGCCGCCCTGTACATGAAAGGTCCTTTTGTACCCCCTGCGAACCCGGTGGTTGTTTGCATAAAATAATGGCGGACGTAGGAAATGGGCATATACGGGGCACGCGCCGGCTGGTAAAGGAAGCTGTTGGGCTGGAAACGATCGGTACTCTTGTTGAAGATGCTCACCAGCACCTCGGCTTTTTCCTTAACAGGCAATTTAAGGCCAAAGGTTTGGAGGGAATACGGTCCGGCCACCTCTTGCAGGGATACAAATTGCATGGCAAGTTCCAGTCCCGGCGGCTCTTCCCAGCGGTGTCTGAATTCGTGATAAATTCCGTCCCGAATGGCAATAAGCCTTAATTCCAGGGGAAATAATTCCCGGGCAGCATCTCCATAAGAAAAGGTGCGCATTCCGGGCTGCAGGATAAGATGGTCCTTTTTAAGAAGGGAATCGGCAACATACCATTCGGCCAGTGCGTAAAGTGTCTGGCCAACAGTCCCCAGCAGGAAGGAAGGACCGGCCGTATTCAGGGGGCAGAAAAAGGCGGCAGTGTCTGCCGGGCTTATGCTGTCCTGCAGGCTCACCAGGAAGAAAGTCTCTTTATGCAGGGGGGCTCCTTCCAGATCGCAGGAGAGTTCCCATTGGCCGGATTCCATCCCGGACCAGGGTGGTTGCGAAGTCTCTTTTCCGGTAAAGGTGCCGGAGTATCTGATTTCATTGTTTCGGGACAGGGAATATGAGCCGGACACTTCCTGATTATAACCCATGCTGTTCCTGACGTTCAGGGCAAGGGCCGGTCCATATTCCCGAACCAGGATACGGTCCGTTACCCCTTTCCCTGCGCCAAGGCGGGAATGGATGGTATAGCGATAATCGCTCACAGGAAGATAGGTTTGCTGTTGCCAGGTTTCTCCTGAAGGATCTACCACAGAAAAGTGCACGTGCAGGATCGTGCCCCGGGGATGATCCTCCCCGTTTTTTGCTGCAGTAATAGCTACCCGGAACCTGCCATCACTGCCGGTGTACAATGTGTCGGCCCAATAGGGCTGTTCCTCTGCCGGGAAGATTTGCCAGTCGCTGTAATAAGGACGGAACATGGGTTGTCTGTATACCTGGCATATGACGGCCACCCCGGGCAGCGGAAATCCCGCATAATTGTTTACCACGCCTTCCTGAATGATGGTGTCCCCATGAGCATAAGCCTGTTTAACGGGTTGCAGATCAACCGAAAAAGAAGGTCTGGTGTATTCTTCTATCCGTATCAGGGCAGAGGCTCCCGGAATGGTTATGCTGTGTTCTCCGTTGAGCCTGACTATGCCGGGAGGAATAAACCCGCTGAAAGATCCGTACTGGTTTGTCACAACATCAACTGTATAGAGCGTGTCCCTGTAACTGGCATTGTTGCGCAGGACAACCGTATAATTTTTCCCTTTTTCCGGCTCACACTTTTTGTTGCTGTAACGGGTTACGATGCCCTTGAAGAAAAGGGTGTCCTGTATCCTGTATAATTTTCTGTCTGTGAAAATTGCGGCAGACGTGGCTTTGTCAGACGGACTTCCGTAATTGAAATCCCAGGGATGCACCGTAAGGGGCACGGCAAAAGTATCCGGAACCGCTTCCAGAGGGGTTGGGGGAGACAGGCGGAACGATTCGCCGGCACGGACATCTACGGGGGTGAATCCGTCCATGTCTGTTAAAAAGGATGGTCTTGCGTCCTTTACAAAACGGACTTCTGCCTTTTTTAAGGGTTCACCGGTTCTAAGATCGGTCGCGTAGACGTATCCCGTGTTGCGGAGGGAGCGAAACATGGCGGCAACCGTACCGCTGTAAAAATTCGTTTCACTTTTTGTACGGCCTTTTTTAACACGAACCCGGTAGTATCCTGCAGCAGGTGCCTGCAGCAGGGTCAGGGTATCTGTTATGGCTTCATAGACAGGTGCTTCCATTCCACTTTTTCTAATACCCGGGATGCGTTTTCCTTGTTCGTTCCTGATTTCAAGCTTGTAACCGGATAAATTCCTGCGGGTGATCATCACCTGCATGGGGGCAAGCGGATATACCTGCTTTTTCAGGCGGATGACGAGCGATGGTTCAGTAAGGAAATCCACCTGCTCTTCAAGAGATTGCCTTACCTGGCTTTTTGGAAATTCCCGGATAATCTGGCGGCTTAGTTGCAGGGCCTGGCTGTATTGTTCCTTTTCTGTCAGAAGGTGCACCTTTTCCAGGTATACAAACGGGATAGGCTCTGTTTTGGGAAACTGCAGGATAAGGCTGTCCAGCCCCGCCATTGTTGCTTCCGGTTGCAAGGGCTTTGACACAGTGCGTAAAAAACGGGCAGCGATCAGGTTGTGCGGCAGGTTGCCGCGGCCGCTTTCCAGAAACGGTATGAGGGCATCATAATTCTTCAGGACAAAAAGAGCCAGCTCATAAAGATCCCTGCAGGGGTATACGATGGCCTGGTCCAGAAAAAAAGCCTGGTAAGGGGTGGCCGGGGTTGTGGATAAATCATGGCCCGATACAGGGAGGACCATGCCGTAAATGTCCCGGCTTTCCGGGAATCGGGTATGCATGTAGAGGTGGTGAACCACCTGCCCTTCAGGGCTCTTTCCAAAGAGCGAAGCATACCGGGCATAGGTGTTGACCAGACGCGGACGGGCTTTGCGGTCTATGGCTGTTTCCATAGTCATCATGCTGTCCATGAGCCAGATCATCTTCTGGTAATCCGGCTTTGAGGCTTCCACCCGGAAAGCCTCCCGCATCCTGGCCAGCGATGTGGCAGGATGATCAGTATCCTGTCCCGCCATCGGGAGTGGTATGAACAGGATAAGCCAGATAAGCCTTTTAAACATGCCGGTTAAATAATCAAATCTGCAGGGTGATTCAGGTAATGTTCGGCAGGAATGTCTTTTCCGTTGCGACTCCCCCATGTAGCCAATGCAAAAGAAATGCCGGCTGCATGCGCACACTGCTGATCATAAAACGTGTCACCTACGAAAAGCACCCCGGCAGGGTCGGCGCCTGTAAGGGAAATGAAGGCCAGCATGGGGTCAGGAGCCGGCTTGTGAGCAGGGGAATCTTCTGCGCAAACAGTAACAGCGAAGAAGTGTCTCCAGCGGGCCATGTACGGGTCGGATTCGAATTCTTCACGGCTACGCGAAGTGACCACCCCCATCACAACGCCTTTTTTTTGCAACGCTTTAAGCGTTTCCTCAATACCGGGAAAAGGAACGGTCAGATGTAAAAGTTCCTGGAAATGATGCTCCCAGACTTCCGCTGCATAGGGGGGATCCTCAAAACCCAACAGAATAACGGCTTCCCAGCTGGGTATCCCAAAATAAGGGTACAAATCTTCCAGGGCCATTTCCCGGCCCGTCAGCTGCTGCACCGTCTGCTGCAGGGATACCATCCCTGTCTTTTCAGTATCCAGCAGGGTGCCGTCAACATCAAATACAATATGTGTATAGTTCACTACAGGTCTTCTATGGTTTTGATCAGGTAATTGTAATGGGCCCGGGTGCGGTCATCTCCCCGGCCGCGTTTGAGTTTTTTGGCAATGGTTTCCAGTTCTGCGGCAACCAAAGCTTTCACATCGTTATTCTCTATGGAAACACTCATTCTGCGCATCACGGCTACAGGCGCGGCACTGCCAGATGGTTCTTCCGGTTTAATCATCTTGCACAGAGTGTTGACATAGATGTTCTGAAGGCTCCTGCGGTAGATGTCTGTCTGGCCATATTCACCAAATATATATTTGTTCAGATCCTCAAAAAACGCTTCCGGTCTGTAGGCAGCGGGTCCCATCTGTTCTTCTGCCCTAAGCATGCGTACCAGTACATTTTCATTGACCAGTCCTGTAATGGCGCTTCTCTGAATGTTTTCCATGATGGCCAGCCGGCTGGAGGGAAGCAGTTCTGAAAGGTAATCAGGAAGCAGCCACAGCGGGGCCGTGAAAATATGACGTTCCAGGAATGCCATGGCCTCTTTTTGTTTGTTTTTGGGAACGTTCACATAGATGGGACCTTCCTGTTCCACGGTTTTGGCATCGGTATACACCCCGGCCACCCATTTGGAAACATGGCCAATGTAACGGTTGAACTGGGAAGTTATCTGGGGGTATAGTGTGGAGAGACCCCTGTAATTTTCATTGGGAACTTTCGTCCATTCGGGCAGGTTTTGCATAATGACTTTCAAATTTTTGATTCCCAGCTCGCATGTCTCCATCTGGTTGTTTCCCAGGTCTTCCGATTGGGCGCGCGGATCGTTCAATCCCGATTCGGAGCCGCCGTTGAACCTCAGGTAGGGATTCCCGGTCTTTTCAATGACCCACTGATTCAGATAGGGGATCTCCTGGTCTGCATCGGCAAACTGGTAAAAACGCCTGTAGCCCCATTCAATGGCCCAGAAATCGTAGTGGCTTAAACGGGGAAAGAGCAGATCGCGGGGAACGTTGTCTTCCGGCTGCACCACAAAGTTAAACCGTGAATAGTCCATGATGGAGGTGGTGTGTCCGTTGGCCCTCAGGAATTCGGGATCTCTGAGTTGCCCGGTCGTATAATAGGAGGTTGCCCCAAAATTATGACGCAAGCCCAGGGTGTGCCCCACTTCGTGTGAAGACACAAACCGGACCAGTTGTCCCATCAATTCTGTGGGAAAGGTCATGGAGCGCGCCTGGGGATCAACGGGGGAACATTGAACAAAATACCAGTTGTGTACCAGGCTCATCACATTGTGATACCAATTGATGTGACTTTCGATGATCTCTCCCGAGCGCGGATCGCTCACGTGTGGGCCGCTGGCATTGGCTATGGTGGATGGTTTGTAGACAATGGCCGAGTTGCGGGCATCTTCCAGGCTCCAGGAAGGATCTTCTTCCGGTGAGGGGGCTTCCAGTGCATAAATGGCATTTTTAAAGCCTGCTTTTTCAAAGACGGGCTGCCAGTCGTTTACGCCCTGGATCAGATATGGCACCCACTCTTTCGGGGTCGTGGGATCTATGTAAAAAACGATAGGTTTTTCAGGCTCTACCAGTTCGCCCCTTTTGTATTTTTCCAGGTCTTCCGGTTTGGGCTCCAGGCGCCAGCGGGCTATCATACGGATGGTTTTGATTCCCTGAGGATTTTTGTCAAAATCGGTGTAATTGGAAGTGAAATAGCCCACACGTTCATCATAATACCGGGCTTGCATGGGTTCTTTGGGCAACAGCACCAGCGAACAGTTGATCTCGAATGTGAGCGGATCGTCGTTGTCCTGGTGGGTATATGATTTTACACTGCGCAATTCGGTGTTTATGGGGAAAGTTTTTACACTTTTAACATAAGATTTATCGTTCTGCAGGCTGGTCATCTTGGAAGATTTCTTTTGTCTTTTGCTGAAATACAGGCTTTCGTTGTCGCCTTTCACCAGATCGGTAACATCTATAAGGGAAAGAGTACTGTCTGCATTCAGGGCTTTGATGTCAAAGGAAGCGATGATAGCCGGCCTGTTGGAGCGTACCACGTTATAGTACATAGCCTGGGTGCTGTCCCTGGATTGCTCACGGGCTAGCACTTTGGTCAGGAAGATATTGTTATCGGGTCCCTTTTCAAAACGCAACATGCCACTGTTGATCTGGTCACCGGCATATCCGAAAAAATTGGCACGAAATCCGGCAGGTGTTTCTGACATGCGCGTTACCATAAGGATATCCCTACCCAGGAGAGAATCGGGAATCCCGATATAGTACTTTTTGTCCTGTACGTAAACTGGTGTCATTCCTTCCATAACGGGAGTATCGGCTTTAATGAATTCTTCCAGCCTGGCGGGGCTTTTGGATTCTGTCTTCGCGTCTGTTTTGGTTTCACTCTGGTTGTTGTTCTGTTCCTGGGGACGGCGCTGTGCCGTAACAGGTTGCAGGAAAAGGGCCAGGATGGCCAGCATAAGGAGGATCTTTGTGGATTTCATAATTTACAGGTTATTTATAATGCATTGATTTTTTCATCGAGCGTCTGGATGCGTTCAATCAGTATCTTGCGCATGCGTTCCACGGCCGAGGTATAGGATAAATATTCGTCACCGTTGATAAGTTGCCCCCCGTTCATGTTGCGGGATTCGGCAGGGTCCCACATGTTGAAGTTCAATTCTGCAGAAAGTGCAAGACGCTGGTATTCAATGTCCAGGAATGCCGGGATCTGGTCAAATTTACCCTTGAGTGCATTCCAGCGCTCTTTGGCCAGGGCACGAAATTCAGGGTCTTTGAAAAGTTGTTTGTACCAGATGGCCTCTGTCATGAACAGTTTGCCTTTGGCCTGGGGAGAAGCCTGGTAAGAGAACGTTCCCCAGTCAAAATCCCAGGTGGGGCCTGCAAACAGTTTGGTGTCCCCATCTTTATACATGTAGACACTGCCCGGATTGGCCAGCTCATGGTTGATGCACAATTCAAAGACAAGCCAGTAGTCCACAAAAGACCGCATGTCCAGGTATTTGCGGTAACCGGTCTGCGGATCGGTAAAGTCAGGACCGTAAATGGCCTGCCCGGCCTGGTCTATGTAGTTTTTTATCCAATCCACCTGTGCCGGGGTTATCTCATCTTCATCGGGAAATTTGACGGCAAATGGAATCCCGCCCTGCTGTATGCTCTGCCCGTGCGGCGACATCCACTGGACAGCATTGTCAAAGTGAAAATCCAGCTCCAGGATGTACCCCTGATCTCCAATGGCTACCCGGTTCTTGTCTTCCTTGATCTGTTCTATGAGCATGTAATTGCCCTGGTGGCGGCCGTTGAATATGAGTTCCACCATTTCGTTGCGGGGAGTCCAGGCCAGGGAAGTAGATTGGGCAATCCTGTATGCAATGCGGTTGCGCAGCATGGTGCGGTCCATGAAATTGGCCAGCAACACCCACCGTTTGTGTTTGGGCATGCCCAGAAGCGATGTTTTGCTTTCCAGTTTCAGGGCATAGGGTTTTTTAGGCCAGTACCAGGTGGTGTTTCCGCGACCCCTGATTTCTGTTGCCATTTCGGGCAGGTCTTCAAACAATTGCACCCCCTGGATGCGTATGGTGGCATTCATCCAGTCCTCTTTGGAAGTCACAGGTTGTCCACCCTCTGTGTTTATGATCACCACCGGCAGGCCGGTAAAAAGGTCCACTTCCACCGTATAGGTGAGCAGGGTGCCCTCGTTGGTTAGTACAGTATATTCCACCGGTCTGGAAAAATCATTGACCGTCTTTCCGCTTTCCTGGACAATCCCGTTTACCTTAACAGGATTGCCGCTTGTAAAGGTTGCTATCAGCTTCAGATTATCCAGCCAGCAGGGAATATTGCCTTCAATGGTGTGAACATAAGTTTTTTCAGCAGACAGGATCTTCAGTTCCACATCGGAAACCAGCGCCGGATTGAGTGATTTGGTAAAGGAAAAGGCCGAGATGCCCGCCTGGCTCATAGAGCTGATCACTTCGAAGGCCTGCGTTGTAATCATGGCCTTTCCGTACCCGGCCCGGGAGGTGATCAGGCACAGGACCACCTGTTCCCTGTAGGTAAGGCGAATCCCTTTGTCCTTCAGATAGAGTTGATAAAAGCCCTGCTGTTGTCCCGGCACTATGTTTTGAATGGCGTAGCACTCCGGCTGGTTTGTTGTGCCCTGTACACGCAATTCTACCTGACATTGCGCAGAGTTGATATCGTAATTGAAAACAAAACCCGGTTCATCTACCTGTAAAAGCAGGCTGGCAGTACCTTGAGCCGGAATAATAACCTGCTGTTTGTCAACAGATATGCCCAGAAGCTCAGGGTCTTTTTCTTCGGGAGGATCAGGGATTCTGGTGCAGGTAACGGCCAGCAGGGCAGCGGCTAAAAACAGGTATTGGAGGGGTGTTTGATAATTTCTCATAGGCTTTGGCTTGCAAGATATAAAATTTTACCTTTACCAAAAGATAAAAACACATGCAGTTATGATAAAACGGTTTTTTATTTTCGCGCTGGCGGCGTTGCTTTTCAGTTGCACCTCCCACAAGGAACGAGTCCCCGCAGAGGATTTTATCAGGATTGAAGGACAAAATCTGGTGCGCCATGGGGAGCGTTTTTTTATCAGGGGCACCAACCTGGGAAACTGGCTCAATCCCGAGGGATATATGTTCGGTTTCAGGAAAACCAACTCGGCAAGTTGGATAGACAGGATGTTCCGTGAGCTGGCAGGCCCGGATTTCACGGATGAATTCTGGAAGAACTTCAAGGACCGGTACATAACACATGCAGACATTGCATTCATAGCCTCCACCGGGGCCAATACCATTCGATTGCCCTTTCATTACAAATTGTTTACAGAGGAAGATTATATGGGTCTTACCACTGCACAGGACGGGTTTGACCGCATTGACAGTGTTGTGGCCTGGTGCCGCAGGGAAGGATTGTATGTGATCCTGGACATGCACGATGCCCCAGGTGGACAAACCGGAGACAACATTGACGACAGCCATGGGTATCCCTGGCTTTTTGAAAGCCCGGCCAGCGAACAACTTTTTTATGATATCTGGGAAAGAATCGCCGACAGGTATAAAAACGAGCCGGTTATCCTGGGCTATGACCTGCTGAACGAGCCCATAGCGCCTTATTTCAGCAACAAAGACTCGCTGAACACCATGCTGGAACCTTTGTATAAAAGGGCAGTGGCCCGGATCCGCCAGGTTGACACCAACCACATTGTCATCCTGGGAGCCCCGCAGTGGAACAGCAACTTTGATCCGTTCACGGATTGGTCGTTTGACGATAAAATCATCTACTCGTGCCACCGTTACGGAGGGGATGCCACGGAAGAAGCCATTGCTCATTTCATTGAATTCAGCAATAAAACAGGTCTGCCCATGTATATGGGCGAAATCGGTCACAATACCCTGGAGTGGATGAAAGCATTTTGCAAAGTCATGGAAGACAACAACATCGGGTATACCTTCTGGCCTTATAAAAAAATGGGAGGCTCCTGTTTTGTCTCTGTTGGCACACCGAAAAACTGGGACCAGGTGGTTGCCTTTTCCGAAGCTCCCAGGGATACGTATGCCGCAATACGTGAAGCCAGACCAGACCAGGAACTCATCCGCCTGGCCATGACCCGGTTCCTGGAACTGTGCCTGTTTGAAAATTGCCGTATAGAAGAAGACTACATCAGGGCACTTTGTCTGGATAAAGAAAGGACAGACAACTAGAAGCGCTGTCTGTCCTGACCCATTTAACCTAAAACCTAATAGATGAAAAAAACTATCTGTCCTATAAGTTTGCAAACTGTGTGCCAAACTTTTTTTTATAGAAAAGCCGTTTTTTTTGTTTATTCCAAAGGTTGTAATATCTTTGTGATATCAAAATAATATCAAAAATAGTAAAACAAAAGGTAATAATCATGAAAAACGTTGAAGAAAAATACATTAAGCCCGAGAATGGCTGGCTGATGCTTGTGCTGTCGATTTTCTGTTTTGCTGCAGGGATAGCCCTGCCCATCATATTTACAGAGTCACTGGGCTGGAGTTCGCTGTGGTATCTTCTGCTGATCTTAACCCTGGTTTCTTTTATTTCCATGTTTGGTCTAATGGTTATCAATCCCAACGAAAGCAAGGTTCTTACATTTTTCGGGAAATACGTAGGGACTGTGGTGGATAACGGCTTTTTTATGATCAATCCTTTCATAGTAAGAAAAAACATATCCCTCAAAGCCCGCAACCTGAACAGCGAACCCATCAAGGTCAACGACAAAATGGGGAATCCAATCATGATAGGTGTTGTTTTGGTCTGGAGGGTTAAAGACACTTTCAAGGCCTGTTTTGCAGTAGACAATTATGAAAAATTTGTAGACATACAATCAGAGGCCGCGGTCAGGAATCTGGCGGGCTCCTACCCCTATGACAACCTGGAGGATGAAAATGCCGATATCACACTCCGTTCCGGCGGGGAAGAGGTAAACGATCTGCTGGAAGTGTCTCTCTCCGAGCGATTGAGCATTGCCGGCATTGAGATCATCGAGGCACGTATAAGTTACCTGGCCTATGCCCCGGAGATTGCCAGTGCTATGTTGCAACGCCAGCAGGCAACAGCCATTGTGGCAGCGCGCCACAAGATCGTGGAAGGGGCCGTTAGTATGGTGGAAATGGCACTACAGCAATTGTCGGATAAAGATATCATCGTACTGGACGAAGAAAAGAAGGCTGCCATGGTCAGCAACCTGATGGTTGTTCTGACTTCAGACAGGGCCGCCAGTCCGGTAATCAACACAGGAAGCCTTTACCAGTAAATGAAAAAATCGTTTGTTTTACGCATCGATGCAGAGACATGGGCTGCCCTGGAAAAATGGGCGGCAGATGAGTTCCGTAGCATTAACGGCCAGCTGGAATACATCATACGCGAAGCATTGAAGAAAAACAAAAGATTACCGGAAAAAGAAAACAAGTAAATGGATTTTTTGCTGGAATGGGGCTATCTGGGACTGTTTGTCGGGTCTTTCCTGGCTTCGACCATAATACCGTTCAGTTCAGAATTTCTTTTGGCAGCACTGCTCCTGACCGGAGGCAATCCCTGGATCTGTTTTGTTATGGCCACTACTGGCAACAGTCTGGGGAGCTATACCTGCTATGGCCTGGGGTACCTGGGAAAATGGGAATGGATAGAAAAATGGCTTCGGATAACCAGAGAAAAGCTGGAGAAGCAGCAAAAGGTGATCCTCAAATGGAGCAGCCTGGTGGCCCTGTTGTGCTGGCTGCCTTTTGTTGGGGATATCTTTGCTGTGGGATTGGGCTTTTACAAAGTACCTTTCTTGAAAACGGCCATTCTCATATTCATTGGCAAAGCCCTCAGATTCCTCTTCTTGATAGGACTCTGGTTCCTGACGTAAGGGGTGGAACCTCAGCGCGCCAAAACAGTCCGAGGTTCCACCTGTGGGTGGGGTTCGGGGGAGGTGGTAAGTCGTTGAAAACGCAACCAGGCCTCTAACGTACACATATACAGCGCAATATGCGTTTGTGTAACAAAGTTGTTACTTACCACCCTCCCCACAGCAAATAAAAAATGATTGGTGCTGCTTCGCAGCATATGATAAGCGCCAAACACGTTTGGCGCACCACATTGTAGTTACCTGGTGACGGCACGCATGGGGCGCCAGGTCTTTCTATTTCATCAGGTCCTCAAAGGCAATATCCCTCAGGGGATAGGAACGTGCATTGGTATAATTGTAATGCCACCATTCCGGTTCGTAGGTGTGGAATCCATAGGCTTCCATGATGCCCCGCAACAGGGCCCTGTTTTCCAGTAAGCTATCCGGCAGGTCTGTGAAAGCGTGGGATGCGGTGTCGGAAAATGAATCGAACAGTGTGGGCATTTCCAGTTCTTCTCCGGTATCCAACCGGATTAATGTCAGGTCTACGGCCGCTCCACGGTTGTGAATGGAGCCGGAGCGCGGACTGGCCACAAAAGTGGTGTCGGGATATACCTGGAAAAAATACAAGGTGGCGGCATAGGGGCGGTAGGCATCCAGTATCTTGAATCCCAGACCTGTCTTGTTGAGTGAATCCTGTGCTGCCGCAAGTGCCATAGCTACCGGGCGGCAAAGGAAAGCTTTCGCAGAAGTGTAGATGCGCACACCTGTAAAATTTTCCTCCGTGGCATAAGCGATATGCATTGCAATCCCGGGGATGACTTCTTCAAGATCCATCAATTCGGTGTCCGGATTTTCTTTAACCTGTTGCAGGTATATTTCCATTGTGTTGGCAATAGGAAGGTTATAAGGATTTCGCGGATCTGTCCGGTGGCAACCGGCAACCAGTATTATGGCTACAGGCAGAAATAAAAAGCGTTTCATAGATCTAAGATAAGGAATTAAATATTTTATTTACCTTTGCACCCTTAATCATTCGGGGTGTAGCGCAGTTGGCTAGCGCGCCACGTTCGGGACGTGGAGGCCGAAGGTTCGAGTCCTTTCACCCCGACAAATTTTTTTTGTCCAGAGCTTCTATAAGGCTCTGTTTTTTTGTCTTCATAAGCGCAGACTCCAGGTCTCTTGTTCCGGGTGGTTCTTCAATATCCAAACTTGTTAAAATTTGCGCAGGAGCCTTGCTCAGCACCACGACCCGGTCTCCGAGCAGCAGCGCCTCATCTACATCGTGTGTTACAAATATGACGGTACGTCTGTCTTTTTTCCAGATATCCAGAAACCATCTTATCAGGTTTTTCTTAAGCGATACATCTAGCCCTTTGAGGGGTTCGTCCATCAGGATGATGTCCGAGGGAATGGCAAAAGCCCTGGCAACCGACACCCTTTGGCGCATACCTCCACTAAGCTGGGAGGGGTAATAACCGGCAAAACCATGCAGTTCCACCTGCCGGATCAGGTCTTCGGCCTGTTTTTTCCGCTCTCCGGCATGTAATTCCCGCCTGAGCACAAACTCAATGTTTTCGGTCACTGTTTTCCAGGGCAGCAGACGGGGCTCCTGGAAGACGTAGGAAAACGTTTTGTTGTCGAAACCTTCAAGCGACCCGTTATCGGGCGGAATGATCCCGCCTATGATGTTGAGCAGGGTGGTTTTTCCGCAGCCTGACGGTCCCAGCAGGCAGGTAATGGTGTCTTCGGGAAATGAAATGGAAAAATTCCTGAAGACAGGCTGTTTGTAACTCTTGCTCAGATTATGTATGTGCAGGCTCATGATCCGGTTTGCCAACGAATAAGATGATGTTCTCCCCAGCGTATCAGTTTTTCAAACATAAAACTGATCACCACGGCAATCAATGTCCAGGCAATAACGGCCTCGACATTCAGAAATGACTGGGCGGTCTGCAGCCTGGTCCCTATGCCGTATTGCGGCTGGCTCAGGACTTCGCCAATGATGATGGCGCGCCATCCGATCCCCATGGCGCTTGAAGCCCCGGAAATGATGAAAGGCATTACAGCGGGAATGTAAACCCCGGTAAGGATCCTTCTTTTTTCCACCCTGTAGAACCGGGCCATTTCCACCAATCCGGGATCCACGCTCCTGATGCCGTCGGAAACATTGGTGCAGATGAAGGGGAACATGGTCAGGAACGCGATGAAAACCGGAACAGTGCCGGCGTTGAACCAGATCAACGCAAGCAGGATGAGTGAGATAACAGGAATGGAACGCACAGAGACCAGCATGGGGGTAATAAAGGTGTTGAATCCCGGGCTGATACCTGCCAGAATTCCGGTCAAAATGCCCAGAATGCCCGATATTACAAAGCCGGCTATTCCCCTGAGCACGGTGCTCCCTGCAACGGCCAGAAAGCCCGGCCCGGCAAAAATTTTGATAACGGCCAGAAAGGTGGTTTCCGGGTGGGGAATGATGGAAGGAGCATTGAAGGCAAGGGCCAGCACTTTCCAGATGGCCAGCATCAATACGACTGAAGAAACGGTCAGGATTCTTTTTTCAGTAATAAAAGCCTTCATCCGGCATTTTTCCTCCTGTAGTCTGGGGGTCCATTTCATAAAAAATCCGGAGATATTCCGTAATCTGAGTATGTATGGCAGCAGCCCTTACCAACTTAAGTCCCGATCCGGGGATGGCCTGATATGCGATCCGGGGATTGTCCAGTATCCCGTATCTGACAATCAGCTCTGCAGCGCTGCCGGGATGGCTGTTTACCCATTCCACAGACCTTTCAAAGGCATCCAGAACCTCTTCCACCAGTGCAGGATTGTTCTGTATAACAGAACTTTTCACCATCAGGGCTGTCTGCGGGATGGGCGCCCCCTGGATGGAAATCCATTCCTTGTTCAGGTCGAACAGCATCTTTACCTTGCTGTTAAGATGCATCACCTGGCTGACCAGGGGTTCCGAGATCACGCCCAGGGAGGCCTGGTCCGAGGCTACCGCGTTGGCCAGATCAATATGGGTGGAAAACCGGTAATCCAGTGTTATGTCTTTTCCGGGGTCTATCCCCTTTTTTTGAAGCAGATAGCGGAACAGCAAATCCGGGGTCATTCCGCGTGCCATCACGTGAACTGTCTTGTGCCTGAGATCTTCCCAGGATGTAATGGCCGTGTCCCGGCCAAAGAGATAGAGCGTGCCCCAGACAGGGATGGCTGCCAGCTTGTAATCCAGACCCTTGTTATAGACTATGGCCGCCATGGTTGTGGGCAGCAGGGCAAAGTCTGCCGTGCCGTCCAGCATCATTTTCCTCACCTGCAGGGGCTCGTTCACGATTGTGACTTTAAGACCGGCTTCTGTAGTACCTTCCAGGCTGTCTATCAAGCGGATCATGCCCATGGATGAAGGTCCCTTAAGTGAAGCGATGGTGAAAGGGCCAGCCGTTTTTTTACCACCGGAAGGGTTTCCGCAACTCCCTAAAAGTAAAAAACAAAAGCAAATAATTGCCGGTAAACGCATGATGTAAAGTTTTAACAAAAATAGAACAATTTTTAGGCAGACGGAAAAAATGTCTTATCTTTGTGGCATAAAGCGTAACATGTGCCTGTACTGAGAACTGGATATTCCTTTTCAAGGACGGCACCAAATCAAAACAATAACCAATCTGATTCGGAGGTATTCTGATGGAAAAGAGAGTAGGTACAGTAATCATTCAAATCAACAGCCACGAGGAAGTCGCCCATCTAAACGACATCCTTTCGCAACATGGAGACATCATTCTGGGAAGGCAGGGCCTTCCACGGAGTAATGGCAAAAATCTCATATCCCTGATTCTTGAAGGTACCACAGATCAGATAGGCTCTCTGACCGGCCAGCTGGGCCGGTTGAACGGCATTCAGGTCAAGTCGGTATTATTGAAGAATTCATAAAATGAGAAAAATTGCACTTCCCTTTGCTGCAGCCCTTTTGACGGCTGCTTTATTCCCGGTGGCTGCCTATGGGCAGGAACAAAAAGACACCATGCCGGTTCCACTGGGTGAAATAGTGGTAACCAGCCTGCGGATAGACAGACAGATCAGGAACCTGCCAACATCCATGGTGGTGGTGGATTCGTCTTTATATCAGAAACGCTCTGCATTAACCATAGCCAATGTCCTGGAAGAAGAACCGGGTGTTTCACGGGGTGGGGACGGGGTCTGGTCCACCAACATCAATATCCGCGGTTTTAATGAAGACCGGCTGGTTATCCTCATTGACGGGAACCGGGTAGAGACAGCCACCGATCTGACCGCATCGCTCAGCATGGTAGACGTTAATGATGTAGAGCGGGTGGAAGTTATCAAGGGGGCCCAATCGTCCCTTTACGGAACGGGAGCCATGGGAGGTATAGTGAATATCATTACCAAACAGGGTTATTTTGGCAGGAACCCCTATGTCTCGTCAGAGGTTATATCGGGGTATACATCTGTTAACCGTATGTTTTCTAACCACGCCTCGGTCAGTGCAGGTTCACGCAAATGGTATCTGAACCTGGGTGGCACCTATGCTAAGGCTGGAAATCTGCGCACCCCCGACGGCATGTTGCCAAACAGCCAGTTTAACACCAGCAACATCTCGGCAAAACTGGGCGTCAGACCCCTTGCCAACCATTTGTTTAAAATACAATACCAGCGCAATTGGTCATGGGATGTAGGCGTTCCCGGAGGTGATGCCTTTCCGGGGCCTGCAAAAGCAACCTATACAGATATTGGTCGTCATTTGTTGTCTGCCAGTTACAGGATATCCAACATTACCGAAAAATGGACAACCCTGGAGTTGAAGTATTTCACCCAATACATTGCCCGGGAGGTAATGATGAAACCAAATACGGTAACCCAGGCAAGCCTGCCCAACGGGAACGTGCAGCGCACCACCCCGGAAGTTTTTTACCCTACGGGATATCACCTGACCAACGGGGTGCAACTGCAGGGGACCTGGGAACTGTCCGATAAGAACACACTGATCGCAGGAGTAGATGTTTGGGGCCGCAAGCTGCGTACAGGAAGGGATAAGTACATACGGATAGATATATTGAATCCGGCGGGCACTATTATCAAGACCAACAATGTAGTTCGCGGTGAAACGCCCATCCCCGAATCGAGCTTCAGCAGTGCGGGATTGTTTTTCCAGAATGAGACCCGCTTCATGGACAACAGGCTGACTATGATTCTGGGTGGCCGCTTTGACGGGATCCGGATCAAAAATCAGGAGGGATATGATGTGGATTACATCATCATGAACGGAGAACGGAATGACAATCCCCCCAGCCAGCGTATCACATTTGAAAAAGGGACGGAATATAATATATCCTGGAGTGCGAACGCCGGCTTTCTCTACAAATTGTCAGGGAGTACAGACCTGTCGCTCAATCTTGCCCGGGCTTTCAGGGCACCTTCTCTGGAAGAGAGGTTCAAATACATAGACCTGGGTAATTTTGTCCGCCTGGGAGATCCGGCCCTGAAACCGGAAAAATCTTATTCGGCAGACCTGGGGGTCAGGGTCTGGAAGTCAAAATTCAACCTGCAGGCAGGTGTTTTCATCAACCGGATGAACAATATGATCGTAGAGGTGCCGGGTGAGTTTATCTTCAGGCTTACAGCCGATTCAAAGGCCGATACCATTCCGGCGCTTGTTAATGCCAACGTAAGAAAGGCCCTTCTTTACGGTGCGGATTTTAAATTTGCCTTCAATTTTAGCCGGAATTTCGTGTTTTTTGGCACAGGGGCATATGTTCGCGGCGTAGCCCTAGAAACCGATGCCAACCTGCCATTAATCCCGCCTTTGAACGGGCGGGCCGGACTTAGATATACCTGGCAGGCCGCAGGATCGGCCGAATTATCCGTCTTTGGTGCAGCCCGTCAGGATAAGATTGCCGAAGGAGAACAAGAAACGGCAGGATACTACAGGCTGGATTTTGCCTTGAATACAAAGGCCTTTGATCTGGGTTTCATGAAAATACAAGGTTTTGCCGGTATTGACAACATAACCAACAACCGTTACACCAACCATCTTTCTACCAACCGGGGAGATATTAGCGTAGAACCTGGAAGAAATGTTTATCTACGTCTTAAACTGTCCTTCTGATACTGCCGGATACCGTTTTGTATAGAATCGGGATTTACTTCAAAATCCCGGTTGCGGTGTTTTGGCCCACCGTATCCTTGTCCTGGTCCCGGGGCAGACAACAGTGACTGGAACAGGGTGGCAAGCTTTTCACTTTGCTCCTGATTGAGCACGCTTAGCATATTGAAATAATAATCGAAGGTGATAATTTTGAGATCCCTGTGTTTTTCTCCCAGTGCTTCTGCCAGCTGCGATAGTTTTTCCCGGCTGGGACGGACAGAGTTTAATTCCCTTGCCATGCGGTTACGAATGACATTCATAGAGGCTACCGTCCTGTTGGCTGACCGGTTGTATAAGCGTCTGAATTCCATGAATTTAGCTTGTTGCATTTCATCCAGTTCTAATTCTGAGGCAATGTAATTTCCAAACGGGCGGGGAGGGATGTCGGCCTGGCGGGAAGGGATGTCTGCCGTTTGTTCTGTCTGTTGCAGGTCCCGTGTCAGATGAGCACGGTACGTAATAATAACAGCAATGTTTGTCCCCAGGAGGAAAACCACCAGAATAATCAGAGCCGTTCTTGAAATTTTACGCATGGTTGATGAATTAAAAATCTTCTTCCAGGAGCATGTTTTCCATGTTTTCCATCGGGGCTTCATAGAATAGATCTGCAATTTCATATTCTTGTGGAGAATTTGCCGGGGAAGGGAAAACAGTCAGCTGAGCCATCAATATACCGGAAAAAAGCCCCACAACCAGGGCCGCGGCCAGGAACAACGGCCTGAGAACCCTGAATTTCCGTGGTATTTCTTTTTCCTGCAGTCTTCCCTGAATACGGGTAAAAAGGAAAGGCCGTACCGGAATGCTTTTTTCTTTGTCCAGTATAGAGAGTGTTTCTTTCAGGAATTCCAGTTTGGCGCTGCATCCGGCACACGAAGCCAGGTGGTTGGTTATTTCCCTGACCTGATCTGCCGGAAGGTTGTTTTCCAGAAAGAAGATCAGTTTGTTTTCCGTAGATATGCAGTCCATTTTCTGTTATTTTGTATGTTTGACACATCAAACCGGAAAAACTTGCGCCCTTTTTGAAAATTATTGCCTGAAAACACAAGTATTTTCGGATTGCCGTGTCAAATATATTGTTTTTTACAGGACTTTGGACACAAATTTAACAGACAGACTAAAAAAACGCGACGAACAGGCATTTCGTGAACTGGTTGATACATACGGTCAATTGGTGTTCAGAACATGTATGGGCATATTGCATGACCGTGAAGATGCCGATGACGTGGCTCAGGAAGTTTTTATTGAAGTATTCCGGTCTATTGACAGATTTCGCTCCGGTGCTAAAATTTCTACATGGTTGTACAGGATCGCCATAAACAAATCGCTCAATTACCTGCGGGATAACCGACGGCATACAGAGTCCCTCGTGCCCCGGGAAGCGTCTGTTGCCGCTATTTCTGCAGCCGTGACAGGAGACAGTCCGTTGGAAACGTTGCAGGAAAAAGAAAAAAAGAAAATTCTGGAGCAGGCATTGAATGCCTTGCCTGAAAAACAAAAAATTGCTTTCGTTTTAAGTAAGTATGAAGATCTTTCGTATAAACAGATCAGTGAAGTAATGAAATTGTCTGTATCTTCAGTAGAGTCTCTGATTTTCAGGGCAAAACAGAATTTGCAAAAAAAACTTCTGGATTGTTACAGGAAGTCCTGCTGAAAAAAAATCCGTGCAGCGCAAGTTTTCCTGTGGTGTTGGTGTCTTATAGGCAAACAAATCTTAAAAAATTACTACTATGAAAACAACAGCTTATTTGATCGCAGCACTGATGATGTTGACATCATTGACCGTGTTTGCCCAGGGAGGCAGAGGTAACAGAAATGTCTCTTTCAAAGACCACACCACTTGTATAAATGTTATTCCGGATCTGACACAGGAGCAGATACAACAGATCACTTCTCTGGAATCTGCGCACAAATCTCAAATGGACCAGCTCAGGAATGAACGACGTTCCACCAGGGACATCAGGTCCAGGGAGGACATCCGTGAAAAAATGATCCAGGTACGTGATGCTCACCGCAATCAGGTAAAACAGTTATTGACTCCTGAACAGCAAAGGGTGTATGATGCGTTGCCTTACAGAGGCTACGAAGGCCGGGCTAACTCAAACCACTCCCGGGGTAACAACAGAAACTGCTGTCGCTGATAAAAATTTTGCCATAACCGTAAAAACTTATATCTTTGCGGACCTTTTCTCGGGAAGATAAGGAAGTTAACACAATTTATTAACTTTATAATCAGATTTATGGCAGTAAAAATTCGTCTTGCACGCCATGGCAAAAAGAACTACGCTTATTATCACATTGTAGTTGCCGACTCAAGGGCTCCCCGTAACGGCCGGTTGATAGAGACCCTGGGAACCTATGACCCCAACACCGACCCGGCAAAGATCCAGCTGGATGCAGAAAAAGCCCTTACCTGGCTCAATAACGGTGCTCAACCCACACTAACAGCCCGCAGGCTTCTTTCCTATAAAGGAGTATTGTTGAAAAAACATTTGCAGGAAGGTGTGGCCAAAGGAGCTTTGACCCAGGAGCAGGCAGATGCAAAATGGAATGCCTGGATGCAGGAAAAAGAAGCCAAGGTTGTCGCAAAGAAAGGCAAACTGGAACAGGAGACACGCACAGAAATGAAAAAGCGCCTGGAAGCAGAAGCCAGCGTTAATAAGGAGCGTGCCGCTGCATTGCTGGCAAAACGTCAGGAAGCCGCCGCCAGGCTGGCCGCCGCCGCAGCCGCCGCTGCTGCAAAAGCAGAAGAGACCATCGCCGAAATTGAAGGTACGGCAGTTCCTGAAGCAGAAGAAGATAAAGACCAGGCCGCAACCGAATAGTGATATGGGAGAAAAGGAAAGGTTTCTGCCACTGGCAACAGTGAGGAAAACCTTCGGCAGGGGAGGAGAACTTATTTTGAAATTCCGCCCTGATGTTCCCCAAAACATTATTGACCAGTTGAGCAAAGAAGAACCGGTATTCATCCAGGTGGACGGGATACCGGTTCCTTTTTATTTTACATCGGTCACTTTACGGGGAAACGACCAGGCCCTGGTTAGTTTTGAAAATTATCTGACCGAAACCCTGGCCGCCGAATGGGTGGGGAAAACGTTGCTCTACAAAGCAGGGGAGTCGGCAACCCCGTCTGGCGTAACGCTGTTGGTAGGGTATACGTTCCGGGCAAAAGCCCCGGAAGGGCAAAAACGCAGAGGAACGGTCACGGATTTTTTTGATTATCCCGGGAATCCCTGCCTGGAGCTGGAGTTCGAAGACGGAACGCGAACCTTGTTGCCTTTTCATGAAGACTTCATTCAGAAGACCGATACCAAAAGAAAGGTTGTTCACCTGACATTGCCTGAAGGACTCTGACCGGCAGGCCCATTCTGCTAGAGCAGGTTCTTGAACATTATATCTGTATAGCCCGAGGTTCCGCTCGCAGCAAAAGAGACATGAGCGTAGTAGTTGCCATATTTTGGGCCCCAGTATACTATATTCCCGCTGCTGCTGTGATCATTAAACCCGAAATCAGTGATTTTTTCCCTGTATTTTTCTGCGTCTGAATTTCTTGCCCTGATGGTCACGGCCATATAAAACATATTATCACTGTATCCTACAAAAGTACAAGCCCCGGAAAAAGGCGGGTAGCTTTTCAGAAATTCATATTGTGCCGTGATTTTATTCCAGTCTGTATAATCTGCGGGTTGTTCCTCCTCTTCCCCTTCTTTCGCAGGGGGTGTTGTGGTCAGTGTCACTATAATGACATCTCCGGCAGGTACGTCCACTTCCCTTGTAGATTTGTTCCCGTCCGGATCGATGGCCGTTATAAGCCATTTTCCCTTGTTCAGTATGGTGTAGATAAGTTTCTGTCCCTGGTCAACGATATTGCCCAGTGTAACATAAATCGAAGCCATGGAAGAAGAAGTGCTTTGGGTGTTCTGGGCTATGACAATATCGGCCTGGCTCTGCGAATCGTCATCCTCCACAAATACAAAGGAGCGGTTGGTTCCACTGGCATTTTCGGTATTGGTTCTGGCTACTTCCACCACTTCTTTCATGACAGAGGCCATCTTTGATGCATAGCCCGGGCCCATTGCTTTTGCCGTTGGATCGTCGGGCCCCAGGGAGTTGACGGCAGCGGTGATCTCTTGTGCCATCTGGGCGGGATCGGCCTGTGAGCCTGAATTGTATATATCCAGGGTCAGTTCCCCGACATCACCGGCGTCCAGTCCTCCGGAAGTGGTGGTCTGGAGGGCATCAACCATCAGCTCGGTTCCGGCTTCCACCCCTTTGGCTCCTTCGGCCACGAAAATCTTCTGAATGGTCAGGCCCCGCTCAACCGAAGTGTTTCCGAACTCTTCGTTGTCCTGTTGGAAATCGTTGAACATCTGGGCTGCCTGGTAATCGAAGTCCCCTTTTTCCATTTTTTTCCAGAAATCACTTTCACCCGAGGTTTTTGCTTTCCAGTCGGGCCTGAGTTTATTGTAAAGTTCTGTCCGGTCCGATGCGGGTATGTTGGAAGCCACTTTCAGGAGGCGTTCCCGGCTTCTTTCCCCGCTGCCGGTGACCCAGGAAAGGAACTTTGCCCCGGAGGACAGGATGCCTTTGGTGTTAACAGAGGTCAGGATACCTGACTTTTCCAGGTTCTTAAAGGCACTTTCGTAATCCTTTATGTATGGAGCCATTTGGGCAACTGCTCCAAAGAACACGTCGTACTCTTCACTGCTTACCGTCCCTTTGAGGAAATTGCGGGTGAAACCGTCCGAAGTCGCTTTCAGGTAATACAGTGTGATGAATTGTTTTTGTACGGCAAAATCGGCAAAAACTGCGACATCATCCCGGAATTGTTCCGATCCTTCATAATTTTTCCAGCCAAAAAGGCCGGTACAACTACTGGCGAACATTCCCGCGACGACCAGCAGGAGCATGGCGATAACTCTTTTCATTATCATATTGTTATTTACAAATCTAAGATAGAAGAAAATTGTTACTCTACAACAATTCAACCCAAACTTTCTTTGATAAGATGTGCGGCCAGACGTGCACAATGGTCCAGCCCCAGAAGGCCCGCATCAAGAGAGAAGTGATATGAATCGGCCTTTCCCCATTCCTTGTTGGTGAAATAATTGTAATAAGCAGCTCTTTTCTTTTCTTCCTTGACGATGAATGCTTCTGCCTCTTTTGAGGGGATGCCCATGCGTTCAGACACATTGGCTATACGAAGGGGAAGGGGTGCATGTATGAAAATACTGCGCATGCGGGGGTGATCCCGCAGGATATAATCGGCACAGCGTCCAACGATAAGGCAGGGCTGTTCACTGGCAATTTTACGGATCACTCCGGACTGGATACTGAATATCCTGTCTCTTGAGAGGGTTGCGTTCAGAGGGTCAAAAAAGGCTCCCCCCAGAAAATCATGGACATTCAGGACCCGTGAAAGGCCCTGGGAAACTTTCTCATCGGCATTTTCAAAAACTTCTTCACAAAGACCGCTATCTTTGGCTGCATAGTAAAGAAGCTCCTTGTCATAAAAGAAAAGACCGAGGGCCGAGGCGATCATCTTTCCCGTAAGATAACCGCCACTTCCAATCTGGCGGCCAAGAGAAACAACAATGTTATCTGTAGCGTTCATAATCTTTCCTGAATTCTTTCATTTGTTTTGTTATAAGTATTGCAGCCACAACAAAAGAGGCTGCATCGGATACGGGCATACTGGCCCAGACACCGGTAACACCAAAAAAACGCGGAAGAATGAGCAACGAGGGGATAAGGAATATTACCTGACGTGTAAGTGAAAGGAAAATAGCCTTTCCCGGTTTGCGGATGGACTGGAAAAAAGAGGATGTAACCATGGAAAGTGACACCAGAGGAAAAACAGCCAGATCAATGTGCAGTCCTTCCACGGTAAGACGGGCCAGTGTGGGATCATTGGTAAACAGGCTCACGGCCATCACCGGGAAGAATTGCGCTATGATAAAGGCCAGAACACTCACACCAAAAGAACATAGCAGTGTGAGTTTAAAAATTTCGCTCACCCTTTTGTATTGGCGTGCTCCGTAGTTGAATCCCACCAGGGGTTGCATTCCCTGGTTA
>ERZ795058.553-NODE-553-length-57483-cov-8.336073_pt1 | contig 57483 bp, 8 predicted proteins | sample MGYA00375142_ERZ795058 | MGnify/ENA primary metagenome ERZ795058 (study PRJEB30187, sample SAMN05720210) | activated sludge metagenome | isolation source: anaerobic digester from wastewater treatment plant | place: Japan | collected 2015-04-20 ... | reverse complement strand
CCTTCCTGATGGCGATGGGGAAGGTCGTTCTGGCCTGGCTGCTCCTCTGGGAGGCTGGCGTGGCCAGGGAAAAGCTTGATGTCATCTGTCCGGATGCGGCGAAACTGTCCGAGGTCGTCAAGTCCGACAAGGATGCCGCCTTCTATGCCGGCAAGGTTACTGCGGCCCAGTATTTCATCAAGCACATCCTCCCCGAGATCGACGCCGTGGTCAAGGCGGTCAAGAGCGACGATATGTCCATCATGGAGATCGCCGAAGAGAGTTTCGTATCGTAACGGGTTCAACACCTCACCCTTCCTTCCGAAATCCGGGGGGGAAGGGTGAGGTCTTCATCTTCTTTCCAATCCTCGCGCGCTAAACCGTGATTCCGTCGGGCTCGAAAACCCCGTCTACCCATAAACGTCACCGCCTAACTGTGTTTCTTCAGATTTCGTTCGATTGAGCGCTCCGGAAAGAGTGAAACGATATGTTGAAAGGGGGATCCTATGGAGTTTGATCTGAGTGAAGAACACCGCATGTTGCAGGAAAGCGTGGCCGGATTTGCGGGCCGGGAGCTTCAGCCGATCGCCGAAGAGATCGACAAGCGCGACGAATGGCCCGAGGGACTCTGGAAAAAGCTGGCGGATCTCGGCATCATGGGGATTAGCGTCGATCCGGCTTATGGCGGGGCGGGCGCGGATATCCTGGCCGCCTGTCTGGCGTGCGAGGAGCTGGCCAAGGTGTCCGCTGCGGTCGCCCTGTCCTGGGGCGCCCATGCCAATCTGTGCTGCAACAACCTGAACCATAATGCCTCCGAGGCGCAGAAGGCCAAATATCTTCCGCCCCTGTGTGCCGGGGATCACATCGGCGCTCTGGGGCTGACGGAGCCCAATGCCGGATCGGACGCCGTCAGCATATCGACCGTGGCCCGTAAGGAGGGAGACCGGTATGTGGTCAACGGAACGAAGACCTTCATCACCAACGGCCCGGTCGCCGATACGATCGTGCTCTATGCGAAAACGGACAAGAGCCTGGGCGCCCGCGGCATTACCGCGTTCATTCTGGATACAAAATTCCCGGGCTTTTCCGTATCGCGGAAGCTCGAAAAGGTCGGCAATCGCGGCTCGCTGACCGGCGAGCTGGTCATGGAGGATTGCCTCATCCCGGCGGAGAATATCATGGGCAGGGAGAACGCCGGCATCGCCGTCATGATGGGCGGGCTGGATGTCGAACGCGCCTTCTTCTCCGGGTACGCCCTGGGTATCGCGGAGGCGGCCTTCACCGAAGCGGTGAAATACGCGAAGGAACGGGTCCAGTTCGGCAAACCCATCGGGTCTTTTCAGCTCATCCAGGCAAAGCTCGCCGACATGTTCGCCCAGATCGAATCGGCGAAGCTCCTCGCCTACAAGGCGGCGGTCATGGCCGGCGGGGCGGAGCGAGGCGGCAAGGGGACAACCGTGCACCAGATCTCCGCGGCGGCCATCCTGCTGGCGGCGGAGACCGCCTGCAAGGTTACGGAAGAGGCGGTCCAGATCCACGGCGGTTACGGGTACTGTCTCGAATATCCCGTCCAGCGGTACTGGCGGGATGCCAAGCTGGGGACCATCGGGGCGGGAACCTCCGAGATGAGGCGCCTGATCGTCGCCCGCGAATTGCTCAGCATGTGAGAAAAGCCATGGCATGGCCGAATATCGACACAAAAATGAATGCGGAAAGGGGGTGAGAGAGCGTTGCGGCCGAAGGAGGGATTTCCGCTCGATCGCTGGCGGATCCAGACGGCAATGCGTCCGGTCCGGCAACGATGACGGGAAGCCAAAAGTATCTTTGTTGACTCAGAGAACTTCAGGAGGGAACGATGAGTTGGGAAGATATTTACAAGAGCAAACTGATGTCCGCGGAAGCGGCGGCAAAGTTGATCCAGTCCGGGGACCGGATGTGGACGCCCCTCTGTCTGGGGCAGCCGTCCATGCTGATCATGGATCTGATTGCCGACCGGGTTGATGAACTGAAGGACGTCGAATACCTCAATGCCCTGACCCTCAGGCCCTACAAGATCTTCAAGCCCGAGTACCGCAAGACCTTCAACCTCGTTTTCGGATTTTACAGCACACCCCACCTCCAGCAGATCGCAAAAAGCGAATGGGCCAACTTCATCCCGGCCCAGAGCTCGGACGTGTCCTTGAAGAACGCGGCCCGAAACCGGGTCTATCCGCGGCGGACGGGAATCATCACCATGGTCACACCGCCGGACAGCCACGGCTATGTCAGTCTCGGGCTGGACACCTTCTACACGGGGCGCATCATGGACCAGAGCCAGTTCATCATCGGCGAGGTCAACGACCAGATGCCGCGGACCTACGGGGATACGAACATCCATGTTTCCCGTTTCACGGCCCTTTTCGAGAACTCCAGCCCAATCCCGGCCGTCCCGACCCCGCCGGCGTCCGAGGTGGAAATCCAGATGGCCAAGAATGTCGTCGGTCTGCTCAAAGACCGGGACTGCATCCAGGTCGGCATCGGCGCCATTCCCGCCATGATCAGCAAACTGCTCCTGGAAAGCAACCTCAAGGACATGGGCGTGCATACGGAGATGGCGCCGGCGGGTCTCCACCACCTGGTGGAGAAAGGAGTCGTCAGTTGCAAATACAAGAAGATCAATCCGGGGAAGGTTTTACTCGCCTTTACGATGGGCGACCGCGAGCTGTACGACTGGCTCGGGAACAACCCCATGTGCGAGTGGAGACCCACCCTGTATGCGAACAACATCGGCATCATCTCCCAGGAGGAGAACGTTGTCGCCATCAACGGGAGCCTGGAAGTCGATCTGACCGGACAGATCTGTTCGGAATCCCATGGAAATATCATGCGTACCGGTACCGGTGGGCAACTCGATTTCGTCATCGGCGCCTTCTGGTCCCCGGGGGGAAAGGCGATCAACCTGTTGCCTTCCACCGCTCTGGACGATACCATATCACGGATCGTTCCCTATCTGGCGAACGGCGCGCGCGTGACCGTTCCCCGTCACTATGCCCAGTACATCGTCACCGAATATGGTGTGGCCGATCTCACCGGCAGAACAGAGCCCGAACGTGCGGAGGAACTCATCAAGGTCGCCCATCCGAAGTTCCGCGACGAACTGGAGAAGGGCGCCCGTGAAAGAGGGCTGTTGAGAAAAAAGACGTTTTGAGATAAGAGACGCGAAATCGATATTCGGACCGGGCGGATGGGAGGGGATCCCCTCCCATCGCCTGGCCAGATTGGACACCAACGGCCGGGATGAAGGCGATATTTCTTTCCGATGCTCACCTCAAACGCGAAAAGGACGAAAACTATCAGCGGCTCCTTCATTTGTTCGAGGCCCTGAACGCCGATTCCGAAAAACCTCTGGAATCCCGTTCGGAGTCCGTCGAACCGGAGACGGTCCAGAGGGTAAACCCGCGGATCGATCACCTCTTCATCCTGGGAGATTTCTTCGATTTCTGGTTCAGCCGCGGGAGCGTCATTTATCCGGAATATCGGGTGATGGTCAGGGAGTTGGCGGCTCTGGGACAGCGGGGGGTGACCGTTCATTTCCTCGAAGGCAACCACGATTTCTTTCTCGCCGATTATTTCACGGAGCGCCTCGGCTTCGAGGTGCTGACGGACTGGGGGGAGTGGCATGACGGTCAGCGGCGGATCCTATTTTCGCATGGCGATACCGTCGATCTCCAGAATCGAAAATACCTTTTCCTGCGCCGGGTGCTACGGAGCCGCGCGGTGTATCGTCTGCAGAAGGTCCTCCCGTTGAGGATGCTCTGGGCGGCGGCCAGGATCAGTTCGGAGGCGAGTCAGGGGCGTTCCCGTGAGCAGGCGGAGCGTTTGGCCGAAAAAATGCACGCCTTCGCGTCGCATAAAATCGGGGAAGGATTTAACGCCGTCGTTCTGGGTCATTGTCACTATCCGAGGCTTCGGGAATGGTCCGCTTCGCAGGGGAAAGTGGCCACCGTGACGCTTGGGGACTGGATCAAGGATTTCTCCTACCTCTATTATGCCGAGGGTAGGTTTCAGCTCCTGACGGAGCCGTCGCGCACCTGAATTTCCGGGGGCCATGGAGAGGGGTGTTCAAGAACTTCTATCTGTCTAATGTTATTGCCGATATGATTGCGGAGGCCTCCCCGCGCCGAGACCGAGATTACACTGGACAACTTGGGGGGGATATGTTAAGCGCGATTTCCGGTTTTCGGGGTTCGTTCAACGAGTCCTTTGCATCATGTCATTTCGAAGAGCGCGAGCGACGAGAAATATGAGTGATGGTTGTTTCATGAAGATTTCTCCCTTCGGTTGAAATGACAAGAAGAACGGTCGAAATGACAAAATAGGCTGTTGTGCGAAGGTTTCCGAACATCAATGCCCGATGCTGATTTTGTCGACGCAGGAGCAAGGACATTGAACGACTTTGTACCCAAGAAACTGTTTTTTACCAAAGGGGTCGGTACGCACAAGGAGGAGCTTCACTCTTTCGAGCTGGCGTTGCGGGATGCCGGTATCGAAAAGTGCAACCTGGTCCAGGTATCGAGCATCATGCCCCCGGGGTGCAAGGTTATTTCAAAGACCCAGGGCTTGAGCGAATTGAAGCCCGGCGCCATCACCTATTGCGTCCTCAGCCGCTGCTGCAGCAATGAGCCTCGCCGATTGCTCGTGGCTTCCGTCGGTTGCGCCGTTCCCACCGACCGGCGAATGTACGGTTACATTAGCGAACATCACGCCTTCGGGCAGACCGAAAAGCAAGCGGGAGACTACGCGGAGGATCTCGCGGCGGCCATGCTCGCGTCCACGCTCGGAATCGACTTCAATATCGACGAAAGCTGGGACGAGAAAAAAGAGATCTTTAAGATCAGCGGGAAAATCGTCAGCACCCGAAACATCACACAATCCAGTATCGTTAAGAACAGCGGCTTCACGACCGTTCTGGCGGCCGTGGTATTCGTCTTTTAAAGACATCGCAGGAATCGTTCATCTTCCCTCAGCAGTTCCGAACGGCCCTCGTTAATGCAAAAGGGCGAAGGAAAGGCGGTGCGGGAAAATGCCGACAACGGGCGATTGGACGACGATCATCCACAGCATCCCGCCGAGCTGCGGCGCGGGTGTCCTGTTCCTGCTCGCGTCGATCTCCTTTCTCCGGGGGCGCCGCAATCCGAACAATCTCCTATTTTCCGTCATCTGCATGATGGGCGGAATCATCAATGCCGATGTGGCGCTGGTCAATCTGATCCCCGACAAATCCATCGCCCTGAAGATCGATCGCTGGACCTATTTTTTCTTCGTTTTCAGCATACCCGTTTTCATACAGTTCGTGCATGGCTTTCTCGGCCTCAGGCGTAGGGGGTGGATGGTCGCCTTGGCTTACGCGGCTGCCTTCCTGTTTCTGCCGTTTGTCCATACACCCTCCTTCATCAGCGGCTTCCATACCTACTCGTTTGGAACGATTGCGAAGGCGGGTCCCGTTTACCATGTATTTTCGGGGGTTGTCGGCCTGGCGATGACCTACTGCCTTCTGGTCTTGGCGAATGCCGTAAAGAGGACACAGGACCCCGCGCAACGCAACCGGATCCGCTATATCCTGTTCGGCATGGGTTTCAGCGCGCTGCTGATATCGCTCAACATCCTCCCCGTCAGCGGAATCGACATTTACCCGCTCGGGAACTTCAGCTTCATTCCTGCCATTGTTCTGGCGTTTGGCGTTTTGAAATACGATCTTCTCGATATCGGCGTTCTGATCCGGAAGGGAACGATCTACTTTCTTCTCACCGGTGTCCTGACGCTCGTCTATATCGCCGCCATCTATCTTTTTCATCTGGTTTTCATCGATAGCGCGGGCGGGCGATCCATCCTCCTGCCGATGGTCCTGGCCTTGATCATCGTCCTGCTCTTCAATCCACTCAAGGGACGCATTCAGGATCTGATCGATCACGTCTTCTTCCGTGCCAAATATGATTACCAGGAACTGCTGCGCACGGTCAGCGGAGAACTTGCAGGAATGTTGAAACACGAGCAGATCGTGCGGCTTCTGCTCACGACGATGGTCGATGCGCTCCAGGTCACGCAAGCCGGAGCGGCCGTTTTGCGTCCGGACGGAGAACGGTTGGCCCTGTCAGTCCACGATGGTCGCCATTTCAGAAGAGGGGAGGAAATTTCCATCACCCCCGAGCATCCGCTGATTCAGTGGATGACACGGACCGGCAAGCCCGTCGTGCGGTCTCAGGCCCATCGGCTGGACCTGCCCGCCGTCGAACAGAAGCGGGTCGAATCCGTCATGCAATTCCTCGATGCAGTGATCCTCATTCCGCTGTTGTCCGGGAAACGACTGATCGGATTTTTCTTCTTGAGCGAAAAGCGCTCAGGGGAGCTGTTTGTCCATGAGGATCTGGAATTGCTGACCACGCTGGCGAATCAAAGCGTCACCGCCATCGAAAACGCGCAGACCTACGAGGCCCTGGAGGAACTGAACCGCGAACTCGAGAAAAAAGTCGAGGCGCGAACGCTGGCTCTCAAGAAGGCCCTGGAAGAGCGGGAACGAACACAGCAGCAGTTGATTCAGTCGGAAAGCCTGGCCGCGATCGGCCAACTGGTGGCGGGTACGGCCCATGAGCTGAACAATCCGCTGGCGGGCGCCACCAGCCTGATTCAGTCTTCCCTGGAATCGATCCAGCAGGACCTGACGCCGTCGGAAAAAGACGAACTGATCGACGACATGAAGTTTGTCCTCAAGGAGCTTCAGCGCGCCGCCGCCATCGTCCGCAGCCTTCTCGGGCTCTCCCGCCAGACGCAAACCTACATGGAACCGGTAAACATGAATCTCATTCTCGACGATGCCCTGCGCATCCTGTATAATCAATACAAACATCTGGAAGTGGAGATCATCAAGCACTATCAGGAGGATCTGCCTGAGATTAACGGGAACTTTGCCAACCTGGGTCAGGTCTTCATCAATATCCTCATGAATGCCTTACAGTCACTGCCCGAAGGCAAGGGGAGCCTCGTTTTGGAAACGGGGTGCCGGGCCGAACGGGATGTCGTGTGGATTTCCTGCCGGGATTCCGGGCAGGGGATTCCACCGGACCGGATCAAAGACATCTTCAAGCCTTTTTTTACCACCAAGGAAGTCGGGAAGGGAACCGGCCTGGGGCTCTACATTTCTCATGAAATCATCCAGAGACATGGGGGGAGCATCACGGCGCAAAGTGTTCCGGGCGAGGGAACGACGATGACCGTTACCCTGCCCAGAAGAGGGAGGATGGGATGATCGGCCTGATGATTGTGGACGACGAAGAAGGGGTGCGGAGGTCCGTCAAGAAGGTCCTCCAAAAAGACGGTTACCGGATTTTTACGGCGGAACGGGGAGAAGAGGCCGTCGAACTGGTTCGCCTTCATGCACAGGAGATCGGGACCGTGATCTCGGATTACAAGATGCCCGGCATCGATGGCTTGGAAACCCTGGTTCAAATCGGCCGGCTCAATTCCGAAATCACCCGGATCATGCTGACCGGCTATGCGACCATGGAAAGTGCGATCGAGGCCGTCAATGCCGGGATCGACGGTTTTCTGACCAAGCCGTTTGAAAACGCGGAACTGCGGGCGAAAGTGCGTGAGTACAATGTCAAGAAGCGCCTGAAGCAGTTCGTGTCCGAGCCCGTTCTCGAAGCGCTGCAGCGGGATATGGGGAGTATGGCACCGCGAAAGTGCACGGTCAGCGTCCTGTTTACGGATATTCGAGGTTTCTCAGCGTTGACGGAACGTCTGAGCCCCATGGAGCTATCCGAACTGCTGAACCGGAAATATTTTTCTCCCTTCGACGATATCATCTTCCTTTACAATGGGACGTTGGACAAGCACATCGGCGATGGGATCATGGGGATTTACGGGGCCCCGATCAGTTATGGCAATGATGTGGAACGCGCGATCTTAACCGCCCTGAGCATGAAAGAGGAGATGCGGCGGATCAATGACGGCCTCGCGGAATCCGGGATCAGGATCGAGGTGGGGTACGGGATCGCGACCGGAGAGGTCATGGCGGGTATCTTCGGCTCACAGCGAAAAAAGGAGTATACGGCGCTTGGACCGACGGTGAATATCGCGGCTCGGCTGGAAGGCCTGGCCGGCGTCGATCAGATTTTGGTTTGCGAACAGACTTACGAGCGGGTACGGGACATTGTCGAAGCCGAGAAGATCGATACCCGGGCCCTCAAGGGGATGACGAGAAAAATCGATATCTACGCGATTAACGGGCACAGGGATAGAAACTCCTTGACAAGCAGCGGCGCTTCGGTTTAAAAGACACTTTCATTTTTGAGATCGGCGTGACGCGGGGTGGAGCAGTCCGGTAGCTCGTTGGGCTCATAACCCAAAGGTCAGAGGTTCGAATCCTCTCCCCGCTACCAAATCAAATCAGGGACTTACGAGTCCCTTTTTTATTGCTGATAACGTCTTGCCGACCGATTGTGGTCGATGAAATACTGGCCCGCCATCTTCGGGACGGACGCCGCTACCAGTATCCCCGCTCCATGCAGTTGTCGGTGAAGGCGATAGAGCGCGTCCGGCCGGATTGGAAGTAGTCGAAAAGCTGTTTCCCCACGTCGGGATAGAGCGGGGATGTTTCCAACTGATTGATGGGGACCCAGGCCACATCGAGGGAATGGGTGCTGTCAGGCCGGACTTTGGGCGTCCCCCGCACATCCGTCGCCTCGAAGATGATGTGCAGGGTCTGGGTGTGGCGTTTGGTTGCCGGGGCTTCGCCGACGAGGAGAATGTTGCCGACCGTCACCTTGACGCCCAGTTCGGTTTTCCATTCATCGATCAGGGTGTCGTGAAGCAGCGTATTTTTGCCTACGCCGCCCCCGGGGATGGCATAGACATCCTTTCCGCCGTACACGTAACGCATGCAAAGAATCTCTCCGGCCTGTTCAAAAACCGCGGACACTCGGACGCGCATAATTCCTCCTTTCTCCCGAAGCCAATATACTGCAAAAAACAAAGACGTGCAACGATCCTGAACCCCCAAAAAAAATCTATAAAATCATTGACAAGGGGTCGGTCTTCAGTTACAAGAAGTCAGGGGTTCGACCGGAAGGTTCATTTATGATAAATGCTCCGTGATTCCAAGGCCTTAGGATCTATCAACAAACATCAGAAAACAGTTCAATAAGAGAGGGGAAAACCTGACCATGCTGAACCGCTGGAGAGGTCATAGTTCATCTTGTTCTCCCCTGCGTTTGGGGACGTTCGTTGTGGGGCTGATCCTCCTTTTTTTCATTCCAATCCGATCTGTCCATGCAGAAGGCATCTTGGACGTCTATCGGTTGGCGATCGAAAACGATCCGGCTTATAAGGCTGCCCGCTTCAGCCATGAAGCGTCGAAGGAAACCTTGAGTCAGGCGTGGGCCGCCTTCCAACCGACGATCTCGGCCGAAGGAATATACACAAACACCGACCAGAAGATTCTCAGCAGCGACAATACGGTTTACGGCCAGGGATCCGCATCGTTTCCGACCACGGAATATTCCGTGTCGCTGATTCAGCCACTTTTCAACATGTCCTCCCTGTCCAACCTCTTTCGCGCGAAAGCGCGGGTCAAGGCCGCGGATATGGGGATGGAAGCGGCCCGGCAGGATCTCATCGTTCGTGTCACCAAGGCCTATCTGGGGGGTCTCGCAGCCCGTGATAAGCTCGCCCTGGCCAAAACCGAGGAAGCGTCGGTCGAAATGCACTATGAGCTTGCATCGGGAAAGTACAAAATGGGCCTTACCCCCAAAACCGACTATCTCGATGCAAAGGCGCGCATGGCCGAGGTCCGCGCAAACCGGATCACCGCGGAAAGCGTCCAGGACGACGCGCTTCAGGCGCTGCGCGAGGTCACTGGGATGCCGGCAGGCGATCTGGCCGGGCTGCGTGTAGACCTGCCCCTGAAGAACCCGGAACCGAACGATATCGAAGCCTGGATCTCCGCGGCCGTTAAGCAGAATCCCACCCTCGAGGCGCAGCGTCAGGCGGTGGAGGCGGCGCGTCAGGAGTACAAGCGACAGCTCGCGGGGCATTATCCGATGTTGAATTTCGAGGCGGGCTATACCTACAACGAGACCGAGGGCACCCTTTTCGGGGGCGGCAGCGAGGTGGAGACGACCGACATCCTCTTGCGCTTGAACGTCCCGATCTTCGAGGGGGGAATCGTCCGGTCTCGTTCGCGGGAGGCCTACAATCTCTATCTGGCGGCGATTCAGGAACAGGAACGCCAGCTCCGGGCCCTACAAAAGGAGACCCGGGCGGCCTATTACGGTGTGGCCGATGCGATGGAGCGGGCGACCGCTCTCCGTGAAGCCGTGGAGGCACAGGAACTGGTCGTGCAGGCCAAGCAGGATGGCTACAAATCGGGCTTGTTCACCCTGCTTGCGGTTCTGGATTCACAACGCGACTTGACGCTGGTCAGACAGGACTATGCGACGGCCCGGTATGATTATGTCGCGAACAGTTTGCGGCTGAAGAAGGCCGTAGGCACATTGGCACAAAGCGATATCGAGATCGTCCAAGGGTGGCTCGAAGACGGCAAGTAACACGAATCACCAGTCTTCACAGGAGTTTTCATGTGGAATTTAAGCCGCAACGCAAAATCCGCGGGTAAGAAAGCGGAAAAGAAAACTCGACGGAAGAACAAGCGCCCCTTTCAGCTAGAGGCCCTGGAGCCGAGACTCCTTCTTTCCGCGGACCTTCCCCTCCCGATCGCCGACGTCAAGGACCTTCCGGGCGTCATGCCGGCCGTTGTCGAGAAAGTGACGGTCGACGCACACGAGACCGTCCAGGCCTCGGATGACGTTCAGGCCGGCAATGCACTCCCCCCGTTGAACGTGGACGGCGTGCAGATCCAGGACCTGACGTTGACTCCGGTCTCGGACGATGCCCTGGAGAAGGGCCGGACCGGGCTTGCGGACCCCTCCTTGAGCCCCCAGGGCGACACAGCCGCGGACGCCGAGATCGGAAAGGCCGTCTCAGGTGCGGCGTCGGATGCCGGATCCGCGGAAGGGGATTCCGGCCTTCTGTCTGACCGACGCGACCCGCGCGAGGTCATCATCGTCGATCCCTCCGTAACCCACTACACCTCAGTCGTGGAGGCCCTGAAGGCGAAGAGTGCGGCGCATGGCTCTCTCGAGGCCGGATCGACGGCCGCGGACCAAGAGTGGTTCATCCACGTGCTCGATTCCGCCGGCGACGGCATCGAGCAAATCACGGGGATTCTCAAATCCTACAAGAACCTGGATGCAGTTCATCTCCTCTCGCACGGCGCTTCCGGAGAGATGAGTCTCGGGGCGACCGCGCTTCTGCATCAGGGGCTGCAGGATCGCGCCGATGAAATTTCGGCCTGGGGGAGTTCCCTGAAGGCCGGCGGTGACATTCTGCTTTATGGATGCAACATTGCCGAAGGAGCGGCCGGCGTCGACTTCGTTCAGACCTTGGCGTCGCTGACCGGTGCGGACGTGGCCGCCTCGACCGACGGCACGGGCGGAACGGCCGCGGGGGGGGATTGGGATCTGGAGTACCGCACGGGGGAGGTGCAGGCGTCTCCGGCCTTCACCGCCTCGGATGCCAATTACCCGTATCTCATGGAGGACGTCGTCGGCACCACCGCCGACGATAACCTGACCGGCACCGGGGAAGGCGACCGGTATGTCTTCGACGACGACTGGGGCACGGACACGATCAGCGAGCCCGCGGTTGCCTCGGGCACGGATATCCTGGACTTCTCCAATGTCGAAGCCGACCTGACCTTCACGACCGACGCGGACGGAAAAATCTCCGTGACGGACGGCGACAACATCCTCTTCCCGGTTGCCGGGATCGAAAAGATCATCGGCGGGACCGGCAACAACACCCTGATCGGTCCGGAGGGAGGCGCGACCTGGACGCTGACCGGCGGCGACAGCGGGATGGTCGGCACGCTGGCCTTCAGCGGCATCAGCCATCTCCAGGGGTCCGCCAACAACGATACCTTTGTGGTCCAAAGCAACGCCCGATGGTCCGGGACCATCGACGGCGGAGGCGGGACGAATACCCTCGATGCATCACCCGTTTCCGACCGCCTCCTCTTCACGATCCGTGCGGACGGGACCGTTGGCCTCAGCACCGCCCCCGACACCTGGGCGTCCCTGGGAATTATCCCTGCGGAGGTGCTCTCCCTGCTGACGGACGGGATCTCGATTGAGAGCGTCCGGAACATGGACAAACTGGTCGGCGGAAGCGGAGACAATACGTTTGCCTTCCAGGAAAACGCTGCTTTCGCGGGGATCCTCGACGGCGGGACCGGGTCAACCAACACCCTGGACTACTCGGCGTATGCCGCCGCCGTGACCGTGAACTTCGTCAACAAAACGGCAACGGCCACCGATGGCATCAATAATGTGAACCGCGTCGTTGGCAAAAAGTCCCAGTTGACGGATGGAAGCGGCAATTCGACGGTTACAGGGACCGGATCGGAAGCGACCATTGCCTACTCGGACGATGAAGGGGTCGTGGCATCGCTGCTTACCTCGATCGGACTCAAGACCATCGAGGGCACGCCTGGGGACGATGTCCTGACCGGCAACGATGGGATCAATATCCTCGACGGAAAATCGGGCGATGACCTCCTGATCGGCGGCGCCGGCTCGGACATCTACACGTTCACGGACGGCTGGGGCGCCGATACCATCCAGGATACAAGCGGTGATCTTGATACCCTCGACTTCACCCTGTGCACCGCGGATCTGACATTCACCATCCACACCGACGGTACGGTGAGCGTTACCGACGGAACCAACAAGATCTCTAAAGCGGCCAATATCGAGGTGCTGATCGACGGCCAGGGCAACGACCGGTTCGTCTTTGAAGACGGCGCAACCTTCGAAGGCACCATCGGCAAGCCAGACTGGCTCGACAAGCTCCTCGGCAACAGCCTCATCGATTACGGCTCAAATACCTTCGATTTTTCGGCTTACACCACCCCGATTTACGTGGATCTGGGCATCAAGATCCCCACCCTGGAAATGATTCTCTGGCAGACCGCGTGGCAGGCCGATGACGGAGACGATAGCACGGATGAAACCGCAATCGTTCCCTACTTCAGCAATATCGACAACGTCATCGGCGGTTCAGCCGGCGATTATATCTGGGGCAGCTCGGGAGCCAATGTCCTGAGGGGCGGGCCCGGAGATGATGTCATCGTCGGACGGCGGGGCGCCGACACGTTTGACGGAGGACTGGGCGACGACATCCTGTACGGCGGGATGACCGAAGATGAGCTGATAACGATCATCGCTACGCTTGCAGGCGACCCGGCTGCAATCGCGGACCAATTGGGTATATCGCCCGTTGACGTCGCCCAGCGCGTCCTAAATGGGGAAACGATCCAGAGCATCATCATGGACGTGATCGACGGCGACGATGACGTGGTAACCTATGCCGATGCGACCGGTCCGGTCACCGTGGACCTGAGCTGGCACCCGGAAGTCGCGGGGGACATCATCTACGACGCAACAACGTCAGTCTTTGACCTGCTTGAACAAGTGGCGTCAAGTGTCGCGAACATTGCCAATTACCTGTCCCTTAGCACAAGCACGGACCCGAGTCTCGATACGTCTGACTTTGATGAGTTGGACGATCCGGCCAACATCCTGCCGCACAGCGACGGGGCTGCCGGTCATGACGTGATTTTGTTCATCCATCACGCCATCGGATCCAACTACGACGATACCCTGAAAGGCGATTTCTTAGACAACACCCTCAAAGGCGGTGCGGGTAACGACACCCTTGAAGGCGGCCTGGGATCGGACACCCTCGTGGGTGGCTTGGGCGATGACATTCTGGACGGTGGCGATTCCTGGGCAGGGGACAGCACCCTGGTGGGGGACCGCGATATCGCCTCCTACATCGACGCGACGGACGGGGTCCGGGTCGATCTCAATATCGTTGGGGCCCAGGACACCCGCAAATGGGACATCTTCTATTATGAAAACGATCCGGTCGGCGGCTTGGTCGAGGGCCGGGAATACGAGGTCGTGAAAGTCGGCGACAACACCTTCCAGTTGAAAAGCCGAAGCGGCGTTGTGATCGATCTGGTTCCGGCGCCCCCCGGTGGCGCTCACAGCTTCAAGTATGACGGCGGCTCTATATCCTTCACGCCCTCGACTCCCGGCTCGATCGACTACGCAACCAGCCAGATCAAAATCATCGGACACGGCTTTAGCACGGATGATGTCATCACCTATGACGCCAAAGGCAACGACATCATCGAGGGCCTCACCGCGGGCCAGAGTTACAAGGTTGTCAAGGTCGATGACAATACCTTTACACTGAATGACATGGCGGGAGCGGCCGTTGCCCTGACCCTGGCCGCTCCACGGGGTACCCACGGCTTTGACAAAAATGGGGTTCTGAAGGACTTCAGCCCGTTCGCCGGTGATGTGAATTATGCCGACGATACCTTTACCATCGCCGGACACGGATTCAGCGATGGCGACATCGTCACCTACAGCGCCGGTGGCGAAAAGATCTATACCAGCCAAGGCATGGGCCGGGACACCCTGACCAACATGGAAGGCCTCACGGGGTCCGCCTATGACGACGTCCTGATCGGCACGGACAAACACAACGTCATCAAGGGCGAGGCCGGGAATGACTTCCTGGTGAGCGGCAAGGGGGCGGATATCGTAACCGGCGGGGCCGGCAGCGATACCATCTCCTACGAAGACTTTGATATGGGCGTGTTTGTCAACCTCTGGGATCCCATACCCCAGATTATTTCCAACGACGGCGATACCGTCACCCTCAAGGAGATCGAAAACGTCATCGGCTCGGCCTACGACGACGTTCTGATCGGCGATTTCGGGAACAACCTGCTCGACGGAGGCTACGGCAACGACTGGCTGACGGGCATGATGGGATCCGACACCTACCGGTTCCGGGACGGCTGGGGGAGTGACAAGGCGATTGACGACATCGAGGCCTTCCTGGACGAGATCGATCAGGCCGATGTGATCGATACCGTCGGGGACTGGCTTGCGCAGGCCGGCCAGTGGCTGTCGGATGCCATCAATACCGCCGACGTCCTCGACATCCTCGAACAGGCGCAGGATAAATCCGCCGAAAAGATCCCCGACAAGCTCGATTTCTCCCTGACCACCGCCGACCTCCTGGTCGGGATCCACGATCACGGTGATGTGTCCATCCGCTACGGCGCCAGCGAAATCGTCGAGGCCTCCGAGATCGAGGTGATCGTCACCGGGGGCGGCAGCGATACCTTCAAATTCGATGACGGCGTATCGTTCAGCGGCACCCTTGACGGCGGCGGTGTCAATTACGACAAGTACCCCGATGCCGCTCCCGATGTGAACACCCTGGACTACTCGGCCTACACGACATCGATCGTCGTTGACCTCCTGGCTCCCGAAGACGGAAAGCCCGGGAAAGCGCAGGCGACGCAGGGCGTCTATAACATCCACAACGTGATTGGAGGCAGTGCGGACGACACCCTGCAGGGGTCCGACGGCAACAACCTGTTGATGGGCGGGGCCGGCAACGACCTCATCGAGGGCCGTGGCGGCGACGACACCCTCGAAGGGGGAGCGGGAGACGACGCCCTCATCGGCGGCGAAGGCTTCGATCTGGCCGCCTACGTCACGTATGTGAATCCGGTTGTCGGTAGCACGACAGGCATCACCGTCGATCTGAGTTTGGGCGACGCCAGGCAGAATACGGTCGGGGCCGGGACGGACGTGTTCAGCGGCATCGAGGGGGTCGTCGGATCGGATTACAATGACGTCCTCAAGGGTGACGATGCGGACAACATGCTCATCGGCGGCAAAGGGGATGACACGATCGACGGCGGGGCCGGAAACGATTTCATCTCCGGTGACGCGGGGAACGATACCCTGACCGGCGGCGCCGGCGACGACACGATCGAGGGCGGCGTCGGCAATGATGTCATGGACGCCGGTGAGGGAAACGACACCGTATCGTACATCTATCCGGGTTCCGCGGTGACGGTGGACCTCGCCCTTACGGCATCACAGAACACGATCGGCGCCGGGTGGGACACCCTGCGCGGATTTGAGAATCTTATCGGCTCACAGGGAGATGACACACTTAAAGGCAATGCCGAAGACAACATCCTGACCGGCGGCAAGGGGAACGACATCCTGCACGGTCTGGATGGCGATGACGTCCTTCTGGGCGAGGAGGGCAATGACACCCTGTACGGGGGTCTCGGAGAGGACATCCTCTCGGGTGGTCATGGGGATGATATCATCAATGGTTATATCTCCAGCCTCGATCCGGGGTATGACCCCGCCGCGGACGTTGATCTGGACATCGCCTCCTATGCCGAGGCCGAGAGTGGCGTGACCGTCAACCTGACCGTTGTAGTCGCGCAGGCCACGGGAGGCGCCGGTTCGGATAGGCTTGCCCATATCGAGGGGCTGATCGGTTCCGAATATGCAGACGTCCTGACCGGCGATGCCGGCGACAACGTATTGCTCGGCCAGGCGGGGGACGATGTCATCGAAGGCGGTGCGGGCGATGACACGATTTATGGCGGTGAAGGCATCGATTTTGCCTCATACGCGCTGTCGACGAAGCCCGTCTTCGTTGACCTGGGCCTTACATGGGAGCAGGAGACCGGCGATGACACGGGCTGGGATGAAATCGCCGGTATTGAAGGCCTGATCGGATCGGCCTTCAACGACACCCTGACCGGCAACGACGAAGACAATATTCTCATTGGCGGCCTCGGCGCGGACACGCTGGACGGAGCAGGAGGAAACGATACTGCTTCTTATGAGAAGGCTATCGCTGGGGTCACCGCCGACCTGAGCGGCACGAGAGCCGCCAATAAGGGAGAGGCCGCGGGCGATACGTTCACGGGCATTGAGAACCTGGTCGGGTCTCCCTTCGCCGATGTGCTGTATGGCGACACAAACGACAATACCCTGAGCGGCGGCGAAGGGGTCGACTATATCTATGGCGGCGGCGGAAATGATCTGCTCAGGGGCGAGGGCGGAGACGATTATCTCTACGGCGAGGACGGGGACGACGTCCTGGTCGGCGGCGCCGGGGCCGACGCCTATGATGGCGGGACCGGTTCCAACACGGCCTCTTACCGGAACGCGGCGGATGGCAATCTCGGTGAGGACACCACCGGCATCACCATCAACATGACCAACGCCGCCGCCAACACCCGTGAAGCGGTCGGTGACACGTTCACCAGCATCCAGAATATCGAAGGGTCCGCGGGCGACGACGTCCTGATCGCGAACAATGAAGGCGTCAAGCTCTACGGCCTGGCCGGCGACGACCGGCTGACGGGCGGGACGGGCAATGATGCACTCTATGGCGGAAGCGGCGACGACCTCCTCGAAGGCGGCCTGGGCGACGATATCCTCTTCGGCGGGGCGGGGGCCGACAAGCTGTACGGAAACCTGGAATCGAGCGCAGCCGCCGGAGGCATCGACACCGCCTCATATGCGAGCGAAGAGGCCACCGAAGGGGTGACGGTCGATCTCGGCGCGAAGACGGGCTCGGGCGGCGATGCCGAGGGCGACACCCTGGCCCACATCGTCAACCTCGTCGGGACCGCCTACGACGACGAACTGATCGGGGACGCAGCCGCCAACAAACTCGAGGGCGCTGAAGGCGACGATATCCTGGAAGGGAAGGGCGGCGACGACACCCTGGATGGCGGTGCCGGGGGGGACTTTGCCTCTTACGTGAATGCCTCACTGGGCGTGACCGTCGATCTCCGAACTGTCGGCACACCGCAAGATATCATCCCGACCCACAGCGACGATGACCAGGGCAAGGACACACTCATCGGCATCGAGAACCTGGTCGGCTCAACGCGAGGCGACACCCTGTATGGTGACGACAACGACAATATCCTGCTCGGCGGCGAGGGCGACGACAAGCTCTACGGTCTCGGTGGCGCCGATATCCTGATGGGGGAGGAAGGCCGCGACCGTCTGGAGGGCGGTGCGGGCGACGACCTGCTGAGCGGCGGTGACAAAGGCGATACCCTGATCGGCGGCGACGGCATCGACACCGCGACCTATGCGGACGCGCAGAACCGGGTCATCGTCGATCTCGTCGCCGGGACGGGCATCGGGGATGTGGCCCAGGGCGATACGCTCACCGGCATCGAGAACCTGGTCGGATCCGAGTACAACGACCAGCTTTTCGGGGATGCGGCCGACAATATTCTGAATGGCGGTGCGGGTGATGACACCCTGGAAGGCGGCGCCGGGGACGACTTCCTGGAAGGCGGCGCGGGCGACGATATCATCAAAGGCGGTTTGGGGAACGACACGGCCTCTTACCAGAGCGACACGGCCGCGGTGGACGTGGAACTGGGCGTCAAGGCCAAGGACGGCTTCGGCGGCTCCGACACCCTGGAAGACATCGAGAACCTTTACGGTTCGGTCCAGGACGACACCCTGGTCGGGGATGGAGGGGACAACATCCTCTGGGGCAACGAGGGCGCGGATGTCCTGACGGGCGGCGCGGGCAATGACACGCTCTACGGCGGCTTCGGCGACGACACCCTGACCGGTGGCGCCGGCGCCGACACCTATATGTTCGAGGATAGCTGGGGCGCCGACACCGTCACCGAAGACGGCGTTTACGAGAACACTCTTGACTTCTCGCTGGCCATTGCCGACATCACCTTCGTCATCCACGCCGACGGCACCATTTCAGCCTACGACACCGTCAGCGGCCTGGATCATATTGCATTCATTTCCAGGATCATCGGCGGGCAGGGCAACGACACCTTCTTCATCGAGCCCGGCTCGACCAACCTGCCCTTCATCGACGGCGGCCCCGACGGCGTGGATACGCCCGTCGGATCGGATACTCTGGACTACTCCGGCTTTTCATCTGATCTGACCATTGACCTGTCCGCATCCGGCGGCACCCCGGTGGGTACTTCTGGTGTTGCCCGCATCGAGAACATCACCGGAGGTTCCGGCAATGACACCCTGACGGCCGGCGATGCCGACAGCAAGCTGATCGGCGGGGCGGGTGACGATCATCTGATCGGCGGGGCGGGCAATGATATCCTGCTCGGCGGCGAGGGCGCGGACCACCTCGAAGGTGGTGCAGGCAACGACATTCTCGACGGCGGCAAAGGCGCCGATCAGCTTTATGGACAATTCCAGGATACTTTGCCCGCTGAGGACACCGGATCGGACACCGCCTCCTACGAGACCTACGAGACGGACATCTATGGTAATGGCCTTACCGTTGATCTGACAGGAACTCGCCCAATGACAGGGGACGCCCTGGGAGACACGTTCTCAGGGATCGAGAATCTTGTCGGCTCGACGGGTTCGGACGTCCTGGTGGGTGACAGCGGGAGCAATATCCTGGCGGGTCGAGACGGCAACGACACGCTGATCGGCACGGGCGGCAACGATCTGTTCGACGGCGGGATCGGCTGGGATAGGGTTTCCTATGAGGATTATACCGATGCCACCGGCGGGGTTCATGTCAACCTGGGAGGGATTGCCGGCTATGACGACGGGACTGATGCCGTCGTCACTGGCGATGCCGGGGCGATCCTCAGCATGGATGCGCTGATCTATATCGAGGATGTGACCGGCACGCCTCATGCCGACACGTTGATAGGCGATCTGCTCGCCAATGTCCTGATCGGTGGCGGCGGCGACGACATCATCAGGGGCATGAGCGGTACCGACACCCTGATCGGCGGTGAGGGGGATGACCAGCTCTACGGGGGTGACGATTCCGATATCCTGATCGGCGAGGCAGGGAACGATCTCATCGATGGTGGCGCCGGGATTGATACGGTCTCCTATGAAACTTATGAGAACACGGTCGATTCGACGGGTGTCACCGTCGATCTGAGCCGGACGGACGCCCAGGACACGGTGGGCGCCGGGACAGATACCCTTGCCGCGATCGAGAACCTGACCGGTTCGGCCTATAACGACACGCTGACAGGCGATAACAGCGACAATGTTCTCATTGGCGGCGCGGGGAACGACACCCTGACAGGTGGTGGGGGTTACGACACGGCCTCCTATGAGGGGTCCGGGGCCGGGGTCACCGTTGATCTCAATCTGGCCACTGCCCAGGTCAGTGTTGGCGATGCAGCCGGTGACATACTGTCTGGCATAGAGGACCTGCGCGGGTCCGACCATGACGACACCCTGATCGGCGATGCAGGGCCCAACTATCTTCGGGGCGGCAAAGGCAATGACATTCTAGACGGCGGTGCCGGTCACGACTTCCTCGAGGGCGAATCCGGAGACGACATCCTCAAGGACAGCGGCGGTGACGACGTCCTGGACGGTGGCTTCGGCAACGACACCGTCTCCTACGAGGCTGCCGCCGCCGGGGTGACCGTGGATCTGACGACCCTGGATTATCAGGACACAGCCGGTGCCGGAAACGATCTGATCAAGAGCATCGAGAACCTCACCGGCTCGGCCTTCAACGACACGCTGACGGGCGACAGCGGCGACAACATGCTCGTCGGCGGAGCCGGCGTCGATACCCTGATTGGCGGCCTCGGCGCGGATATCCTGATCGGCGGGGCCGGCGCGGATCTGATCTACGGCCATTTCGTGGACAACACGGACAAGGCCACGGACATCGAGATGGACACGGTCTCCTATGAGGGCGCCGGGGCAGGGGTTACGGTCGATCTCAATCTGGCTGTACAGGCAGGAACAGGCGACGAGGCAGGAGATGCGCTGCACAATATCGAAGCGGTCATCGGCTCGGCGTACAACGATACCCTGACCGGCGACGGCAACGACAATCTCCTCAAGGGCGGCTCGGGCGACGATACGCTTTCCGGTGGCCTCGGAAACGACACCCTGATCGGCGGTGCAGGGGCGGACACCCTGATCGGCGGCGGAGGGAGCGACACCGCCTCCTACGAGGGGTCCGATGTTGCGGTCGATCTGAACCTGGCGACCAATGCGTACAGCGGCGGCCATGCTGCCGGCGATACCCTCACCGGCATCGAGAACCTCACCGGCTCGGACTATAACGATACCCTCGAAGGCGATACAGGCGACAACGTCCTGACCGGCGGCAAGGGCGACGATATCTTCTCCCTGATCTCTACCATCGATCTTATCGATCTCTTAGATGAAACAAAGAGCGTGGGCCAGGACGAGTACGACGCTGGGGAGGGCAGCGACACGCTTCCCGACTTCCAGTACCTTGCCGGCCTGACGCCCCGGAACATCTTCCCCGGCGGCTTCACGCTGAGGGACATGGACGCCATCACGATCACGGACCTTGAGCACAGCATCACGGCCAAGGGCACCATCATGATCAGCTCCGCGACGGCCATCACCGTCGAGGACGGCGTCCGTCTCGAGTCTACCGAAGGCGACGTGATCCTGAGGGTGAACGCCTACCTCGCCCCGAACATCGTCAACGACCTCCAGAAGTTCTACACCAGCAACAGCTCTTCGGCTTCGATCACGATCGGAGACAACGTCCACCTGCTGGCCGGGGAGAACGTCTATATCGCGACCTCGGCCACCACGACCCGCTCGGTCGGGTACGAATATTACCGCGTGGGTCTGGCCGAGGGCCTCGATGCGATGAACGTGGCCACCGTGACCGGCACCATGACCTTCACGGAGGCGGTGACCGGTCCCGTGCCGGCGACCGGCGGCGAGCCTCCGGTCACGACCCATGCCACGATCACCTCCACCGCTGTTGATTTCGTGGTCGCTGGGTTCGAAGTGGGCCAGACCATCATCGTGGACGGCTCCAAGCTGAACAACAACCTGTACCGGATCCAGGCCGTCGAGGCCAACAAATTGACCGTCACCTCCGTGGATGCCCTTGGCGCCGCGGCGGACCCGCTGGCCGATTTGAATCCCCTCGCCGGGTTGAAGTCCTTCGCCGGGGGTGCTGAGGAAACCGCTCCCGGCACCGAGCCTCTTTATGGCAATGCGGGACTCCAGAAGGAGACCGATGCCGTCTACGTGACGATCCAGGAGGTCGAGACCTCGCGCCTGAACCGGAATCCCATTACCACGCTGGGGAATTTCGGGGAAGAAGCCAGCGAGCTCGAAACCAGCTCAACCACCGACATGATGTTCGGGTCCTTTGTGGGCAGTAAGATCCTGCCCCTGCTGACGACCAAGTTCAACACACTGGCCAAGCAGTTCCTGAAGAACACGCCGCTCGGCGGCGCCTTCGATGTCACGGCCGCACCGCCGGTGCAGATCTTCGACTCGGAAGCCTCGGCCATAATTACGATCGGCGACGTGGTGATCAACGCGGGCAAGGATGTCACGATCGAGTCCAACGCCATCGCGGAGGCGAACCTGACGACGTCACCCACCCTGTTCGGCACCCCGACCTCCGTCGGGGTCACGGTCGTCAGCTCCGACGGCACGGCCAAGGCCGACATTACGGGAACCGCGGTCATCACGGCAGGACAGAATTTCAACCTCACGGCCGACGTCTCCAATACGCTGACCGAGAACCTGAACATCACCTCCAAGCGTCTCCTGTCGATTGCGCCGAAGCCGAAGCCGACCTCGACCCGCGCCTCCGCGCCGCCGACGTCCACGCCGACCTCGACGGATAAGCTCCGCACCCAGTTGGACAACTTCAAGTTCCAGCTCGCCGTGGGCGTCGCCTCTGCCACCTCCGTCACGAGCGCGACCGTGGGCGAAAATGTCACCATTACAGCCGGGAATGTGAAGGTTGCCGCCAACAACGACAACGACTTCGACTTGAGGGTCTCGGCCAGCACGCCGGCCACCACCCTGCCCAAGCCGGGCAAGATCACGAAGAGCGTCCCGCAGGTCAAGTTCCAGGTTTCGACGACCGCCCCGAATGAGGTCATTCAGGTCACCCTGACGCCGGTCGCCGCGGCCGCAAAAGCGGGGACCACGACATCGACCGCCGTCAAGCCCAAGTACAAGATCACCCTGTGGGGTCCAGGCGGCGCCCAGGTGACGGGAACGCTCGTGACGCCGACAACGACACCTTCAACGACGTCCGCGGCTCCGGCCAACATCACCATGAAGTTCACGCCGGCCTTCGCCGGCAAGTACGAGGTCCGCGTCGAGCTGGAAAACCAGGCCGATTACTTCCCGGCCGGCAGTCCCGCCACCAAGTCCGCGGATTTCAACATCTCGATCCCGAAGATGACCGAGGGCGACCTCAAATACGACAAGCAGGAGACCTTCGGCATGGCCACGGCCGTGGCCGTCAGCAATGTCACATCGACCAGCACGGCCCGGATCGACGGCACGGTCACGGTGAGCGGGGATCTTGCCCTCACGGCAAAAACAATCACCGGCGATTCCTCCGCGGATCCGATCGATCCGGTGACGGGTCTGCCGTCCTCCGCCGACAAGAACTACATCAGCGCCACCGCCGTCCTGAACAAGCAGAGTGTAGCCCTGAATACCAAGAAGGACAGCAGCAGCGACACGACCACGCGTGGGTGGCGCTCCTTTGCAAACGTCGGGGCCAAGCCCACCAGCGTCGCCAATCCGACCGACAAGAAGGAACCGCCGACCAAGGGTCCAAGCCTGACCGGAGCCGTCGCGGTCGCCATCAGCCACAACCAGGCCGATGCGATCGTCGGCGATGGCGCCAGGATCAAGGTTGAGGGCGGCATGGCGGTCGAAGGCTACACGGAAGAGAACATCAAGGCCAACGTGAACGCCCACGTCAACAAACCCTCGGAGTCGGTCAGCGGCGCCGCGGCGGTCTTTGTGGGGGATTACAACAACACGGCCAATGCCGAGATCGGCGACAACACCGTTGTCGACGTCAAGGGGCTGCTCTCGGTCAAGGCCAATTCCAGGATTCCGAACCAAATCGTCCTCGACGACGACTGGGCGGGTTTCAAGAAGAAGGTCAACGGCTTCGTCGCCGCGGACAGCTGGACCGGACCGCTTACCAGCTTCGGCCTGGGCGAGCCGGTGGCGCCGGCCGATCCGGCGGACCCGCCTGCCGCTTCGGGTGGAATCGGGGCGCAGATCATCCAGAAGATCAAGGACGGGACGATCGTCGCCGCGCAGCAGAAGGCCACCCAGTTTGCCCAGCAGCTCACCGCCGGGGGACAGAACTACCTCACGGGCTTGACCGGACTCCGGACGCAGAAGGACACCGAATTGACCGGGTTGATTAATTATCTGCCCGGCCTTCTGGAGTCGCCCGATTTCCTGCAGAAGTTCTCTACCACGTTTGTCTCCGCGAGCGCCAAGACGCAGGCGGACGAGAAATACTGGCAGTCCCAGGCCACGACGGATGCGGAAAAGCAGGCCGCCGCCAAGAAGGCCGACGAGAGCTGGTCCTTTGCCTTCACGGGATCGGTCAACGTCTTCCTGGTGCATAACGAGGCCAACGCATCCATCGGTCAGAATGCCGCCATCAACCAAGACCCGGCTTACGTGACCGCCAAGCAGGATGTGGCCGTGACGGCGGATTCCTGGCTGGAAACCATCAACATGACGGGGCTCCCCAGCCTGAACATCACGAACCTCCTGCTGGGCCGCAACACCATCATGCCGCCGCAAACGCCGGTCACGCCTCCGAAAACATTGACCCCCGCGCAGAAGGCGAATCTGATGCCCGCGGAAAAAGCGGCGCTGAGGAGGCAGAAGACCCAGCAAACCCTCAACTCCCTGCCGATCATCGGTGTCCCTTCCACGATGCTGTATAACCTGACCTCCCTGAAAGATCGCGGGGTCGGGCGGACCGCCAAATCCGACCTGTTCCAGAGGGTCGAGGGCCTCATGTTCCCCACCAAGAGCGGCGGGAGCGGGGTCGGCGTCAATTTCCAGCACACGGGTTACACCAATATTGCGACGGCCACGATCGGCGACGGCGCCCGGGTTTCTTCCCAGAGGAATGTCCGGGTAGAGGCCACGACCCACAACCTGCTCCTCGACCTCACCGCGGCGGGGAGTTCGGCACAGGGCTTCCTGGCCCTCAGCGGCGCGGGCACGTCAACGGACATCAACAATACGTCGATCGCTATGGTGGGTGACGATGCGGTCATCTACGCCAAGAGCGATGTGGTGGTGAATGCGGACACGGACAATACCCTGGTCACCTACACGGGGTCGACCACCCACGGCGCGGACCTCGGGATCGGCGTGACCGTCACGATCAACAATGTCGTAAACGATGTCGGGGCCTACGTGGGCGACGGCATCGGCTCTCTCGCACCGGTCACCGTGGCCGCTTCCGATCTGGTCTATGACAACGTGGCCCATACGCTCACCAGCGCCCTCCATGACTGGATGAGCGACGGCCTCAAGACGGGCGACTGGATCCGGGTTTCGAACCTAGATCCTGCGATCGACGGCCTCTTCCGGATCTCGGATTTGAATGCCCATGTGCTTGAGCTGGTGGAAAGCACCAAGTCGCCCGGGACGGGCGCCGCGGGCGAGGTGACCATTCAGAAGATGGGCCGGATCCAGGCCGATGGGGTTGCCATCGGGTTGAGCGATCCTCTCCTCCAGTTCGATTTCATCCACGACCCGAACAGCACCGACAAGATCGTGCGCAAGGACGACGGCGGGGATTGGGAAAAGGACGGCTTCTTTGCGGGACAGAAGGTCACCATCACAGGCTCGGCGGAGAATAACGACGGCGCCTACGAGATCCAGTCCATTGACGGCGCCACCCTCTATCTGAAGGACGCCGAATTCGGCAATGAGTTCTCAAAGACCGGCGTTTCCGTGGTCGCCGATGCCGGCAAGGTGACGGTGAGCGCGGACAACAGTTCGGTGATCATCACCACCAGCCAGTCCGGTTCGCCGCTTTTACTGGAGACGAGCGACAGTGCGCCGCCCCCTGCCAACACCCAGAATGCCACCCAGAAGAAATCGTTTTCGGACAAGGCGATGGGCGGCCAGAAGGTCGGTAAGCAGGAACCTGGGAAGATCGCCCTCAACGGGACGTTCTCCATGGTGGAATCGGACAACACGACGTACTCCCATATTGACGGCGGCTTCGTCGTCCTTTCCGGGACGGATCTTGGGGTCAGCGCCGCCGATTCCACCACGCTCGTCAACGGCGCCCTGGCCTACGCCTATGCCGGGGATATCGCCGGGGCGGCCAACATCGCCCTGAACACGATGAACCGGGACACGAGGGCTGAGATCGGCAGCGTTGCGACCGACGCGGACGGCGAGGTGTTCGTCACGCAAGCGGACGACGTGAACGTCCACGCCACCAATGCCGGCGGTTTGGTCTCCGTGTCGCTTTCCGGGACGCTCCAAACGTCAGGGGACAAGAAGCCCGCCCAGGCCGACAAGACCGCAACCCAGAGCAACCGGCCCGTCATCGGGCGGCAGCGCAGCACCCAGCTCAACGCCCCGAGTCAAGCCAACCAGGATACGCAGAAGGCCCAGCAGCAGAAAGAGGCCAATCGGGAGAACAAAAGCTGGATCCCGGCATCGACCCCCGAATTGTCCCTCTCAGCCAATGTGTCCTACAACCAGTTGAATGATGTCACGTTGGCCGGGATTTACGGGGGCGTCTTCTCCTCCGTTAAGAACGTCGATGTCCAGGCCCTCGACCCAGCCTGGATTGCCGCCTACGCCGGGTCCGCATCCATCTCCAATTCCTATTACGATACGCGGCCGGACAACAAAACGACGACACCCGGGAAAAGTGCGAAGCCGGGCAGCGAAACGCCTCCCAAGAACAAGCCCGCCGTCTCCGGTGCCGCATCGGCCTCCGTCACGGTCAACGCCATTACCAGCACGACCACGGCCTACGTGGATCGGTCCAGGTTGGCCCTCACGGGCGATCTCAGCGTACTCGCAGATCCCAGCCAAGTCATCGCGGGCTTCGCCACCGCCGGAAGCATCTCGGCTTCCAGAAACACCAGCGGTTTCGGCATCGCCGGATCGGGTGTCGTCAACATGATCCGCAGTACGACCGAGGCCTTCGCCAAAGACAGCTTCATCGACGTCGACGGCAAGATATCCATCCTCGCCCTTGATGAAAGCCTGATCGTCGGCGGGGCCGGTTCCCTCAGTGTGGCGGTTTCCAGCACGGACCAGAAAACCGACACCGGCGCCGCCAAAGGCACCCCCAAGACCCAGGCTGCGGTTGCCGTGAGCCCGGCCGCGGCGATCAGCGTGATCGACAGCAAGATTCGGGCTTACGCCTCCGATTCCACCCTGGTTGCCGCGGGCAAGATCGACGTCGAAGCCGTCTCCAGCCAGACGGTCGTTTCGATTGCCAGCGGCATTGCGGGGGCGGGCGCCGATTCCAACAAGGGCGGCGTCGCCTTGGCCGGATCCGCTTCCGCATCCGTCAATCTGATCACCGCCGTCGTGGATGCCTTCATTTCCGAGAGCAACCCGGCCTCCGGTCGGGAGGTGCGAAGCGAAAGCGACAGCGTGACCGTCAGCGCCGAAGACATATCCAAAATTATCAGCAATGCCGGTTCTATCGCGATCAGCAGCGCCAAGGGGAACGAGTGGGGCGTCGGTCTCGCGCTCGGCGCGGCGGTCGCCGTGAACATCTCCGACAAGAAGATTCGGGCCGGCATCTCGGGCGTGAACGTCGAGGCGGATAAAGACGTCATCGTTACCGCCGATTCCAGCGCGTCCACCTGGGCCCTGACCATGGGCGGTTTCGGCGCCGGGGCCAAGGGCACGGCAAAATACGCCTTTGCCCTCGCCGCAGGCGCGGCGGGTTCGGTAAACCTGATGGACTCGCTTGTGGAGTCCTATATTGAAGACAGTACTATTGAGACCCCATCCGGAGGCGTAACGCTCTCGGCCGAGGATAACGCCTCCATAGAAGCCAATTCCATTGTCGTGGGCATTGCCGTGGCCATCGGCAAGACATCCGCGGTGGCGGCCTCCATAGGCGGTTCCTTCGCGGTCAACGACCTGCAAAAAGAGACCCGTGCTACGGTCTCTTCCTCCACGATCATATCGGCGCAGCAGGTCGACATCGACGCGACGTCGAGCGGCACCATCTGGGCCCTCACCATCGGCGGCGTCGGGTCCGGGGGCAAGGCAGAGCAGAACTTCGGCGGGGCCATCTCCGTGGCCGGGGCGGCAAGCGTCAACACCATCGCCAGCACGGTAGAGGCGTTCATCGATCAGAGCACGGTGACCACAAAAATTGCAGGGAGCGACATTTCTCTGATCGCCGATGACCGTTCGGCCATTACCGCCAACGCGGGAATCCTGAGCATCGCTGTCGGGCTGGGCAACAAGGCGCTCGCTGCCTCCCTGGGCGGATCGGTCGCGATCAACTCGGTCTCAGGCGGGATAAGGGCCTATTCGGAGGACTCCACCCTCACCTCCGCGGGTGGGCTGGATCTGACCGCCACCTCCGGCACGACGATCTGGGCGATGACGCTCGCCGGCGTCGGCGCGGGCGGAAAGGGGACGGGCTCGTTCGGTCTGGCCTTCTCTGGCGCGGGCGCCGGCTCCTTGAATACCGTCGAAAGATCGATCGAAGCCTATATCGAGGGCGGCGGAGCGCCACGGAAAACGGTTGCCACCGGTAACGGCGAGGGTGTCGTGCTGCGCGCCGTGGACAACTCGTCGATCCTGGCCATCGCCGGAACGCTGAGCGTAGCGGTCGGGATCGGTGCGAGCACCGGTGTCGGCGGTTCCATGGGCGCATCGGTCAACATCAACACGGTCCGCAACACCATCGATACCCACATTTCGGACACTAAAGTCGTTTCCGCAGGCATCGTGGACCTGGATTCTGTGTCGAACGCGACAATCTGGTCCCTGGCCATTGCCGGCTCCGTCGGCGTCGGCGTCGGAAAGCCCGCCGCAACCACCGCGGGCGGAGGTGCCGGCGGACAGGGCGGCACCGGCGTGGGTGTGGCGATCAGCGGCGCGGTCACGGTCAACGTGGTCGACAACAGGACGGTCAGCTACATCGATCAGGGCAGCCACGTCACGAGCCTGGCGGGCGGAGCCGTCAGTCTGGATGCAAAAGACAACACGCAGATCATGGCCGATGCGGGCGGCGTCAGCCTGGCGGTGGGTTCCGGCGAGAGAACCGGCGTCGGCGTGGCCATCGGCGGATCGGTGGCGGTCAATGTGGTCTCCAACGAAACCTTGGCCTACATCTCCGGATCCACCATCGGGACGGAGGCCACTCCGGTCGGGGCCGTGAGCGTGACGGCCGCGGCGGATTCCCGGATCTGGGCCCTGACGATCGCCGGGTCCCTCTCGGTTGGATACGGCAAGAGCCAGTTCGGCGGCGCGCTGGCCGGGGCCGTGGCCGGTTCCGTGAATTCCGTCCGGAATACGGTCGAGGCCGGGATCTCCGACAGTGTGGTTGTCGGAAGCGCGGGTCTGTCGCTTAGCGCCACGGATGGGACCGCGATCATCGCCAATGCGGTCGGCGGGAGCCTCTCCGTGGGCGCCGGGAAAACCGGGCTCGCCATGGCCGTGGGCGGCGCGTTTGCGATCAACGCCATCGGCAACACGGTCCGCTCCTATGTGGACGGCTCCAGCCTCGATCTGAACGGAGCACTGGCGATCGCGTCCGCTTCGGACAGTTCAATCTGGGGTCTCGCCGTGGGCGCGGCCATGGGCGTCGGTGTCGGGAGCGCCGGGGGAACGGGAGCCTCCCTGTCCATCGGGGCGTCAGTGGCCCGCAACGAGATCGGCAATGCCACGGAATCCTACATCAAGGATTCGGGGAGCATCCTGACGGGCGGTGGCGATGTCACGATCAGCGCGGTCGACAGCGCCGCGATTAAGACCTATGCCGTGGCGGCTTCCGTTTCCGTCGGCGTCGGCAAGGGCAACGCGGGCGTGGCCCTGAGCGGTGGCGGGTCCGTGGCCGAGAACATCATTTCTTCCACGACCAACGCCTACATCGACAAAAGCAACCTCGGGACGCTGGTCGATCCGGTGGGGAACGTGAATCTCGGCGCCATCAGCTCTTCCGAGATCCTGGCCATCGTCCCGGCCGTAGCGGCCTCGGTGGCCTACGGCGGCAAGGCCGGCGTGGGCGCGGCCATCGGGGTCGCCATTGCCCGCAATATCATCGGCGGGCAGGAGAGCAACGTCCCGACCGATTACACGACCGACAGCACTCCCGCCGTGATCCGCACCGGCGACACGGTGAAGGTCGCCGACGGGGGACCGCGTGACGGCGATGTCTATGAGTACCTCGGACCGGATCACAATCGTTTCGACTATAGCGCGGATGCGGGAAGCGTCGCCCTGGCCGAGGGCGACCGGGTTTGGGTGGATGCGGCGCATCGCGGCCTTGCCACGACCGGGATCTATCGCTACGTGGGAGACGACGCCACGGTCGATCTCGCGACCTCGGATTACACGGATACCGACATCTGGGAGCACCTGGACATGCTGACCCTCCAGGCCCAGGAGTTCGGAGACCCGGATACCTGGCGCCGTGTGGACCTCGATTCCGCAGCTTCCGAGATCCAGGCCTACATCCGGAATTCCAGCATCCAGGCATCCGGCGATCTGACGGCCGACGCCGTATCGACGCAGAGCATTGATTCCATCGTGATCGCAGGCGCGGTCGCCCTGGCGGGCGGCGGCAAGGCCGGTATCGCCATCAGCGGCGCGGGCGTCTATGCCGAGAACGCCATCGCGACGGACGTCAGGGCATTCATCAACGGTGACGGCGCAACCGGGATCAGCGCCGGCAGTATCGCCCTCGTGGCTGATGACAGTTCCAGCATCCAAGGGATCGCGGGCGCGGCATCCATCGCCGGATCGGTCGGCGGGAAGGCCGGGGTGTCCGTGTCGATCGGACTATCTCTGGCCTTCAACCGGGTGGACAACCGGGTCGAGGCCTTCATCGCCAACGCGGACCAAGGCGTTACGACGAGCAACGGCAGTATCTCGCTATCGGCCGAAACGAGCGGCCCGGACGCCATCACTCTGGATCCGTCCGCCTACGGCTTCACCTTCGACGACCTGGATGACGCGTCGAAGCAGGATCAGGACAACCCGGACGATCCTTTGAACGATGCGGATAATGCCGCTGATCCGACCGACGATGCGGTGGATGAAGCCGCCCAGGATGCGGTCGCGGATGCCGCTATCCTGGCCAAGTTGAAAGACGCCCTCATTGACCAGGGTATCGATCTCGTCGTCAATGAAAGCGTCTCCGGCGACGCCATGTTCACGACCGTCTACGGCGAGCAGGCCATGGTCACGGGCGACACGGTGAAAGTGGTTGACGGCTTCACGCACGGCGGAGAGCCGGGCGGCATCTACAAGTACCTTGTCATAGAGGATTACGCTTCAGATAAGACATCCGGCGTGACCGTTACGACCGGCACCATTGTCAAGGATGTGGATGATGGCGCGTTCTACGAGTTTGTCGGTACCGCGGGTGAAGGTGCGGCCATCGCTGACCTGAGCGCCATCGATTTTGCCACGGATGACCTCTGGGAATCCCATACCGTAGACCTCAGCGCGGAGGATTATTCCGATACCACGCGATGGAAACTCGTCACGCCGAATCTCAGGCTGACCAGGCTTGTTGAAGGCGAGGGCTGGACCCTGATCGACGGTTCCGGGAAAGCCTATATTCTGAAAAAGAGCGGCGCCAACCTGTCTGTTTCCCAGGCCACCATCAATGTCGTTTCCGCCGCCGCTTCCCTCGGGGTGGGGATCGGCTTGTCGGAAGGTGCCGGGGTGGCGGTCAGCGGGGCCGGCGCCTTTGCCCAGAACGTCATTCTCTCCAAGACCAATACCTCGATCCGAAACAGCGTCATTACCAGCGCGGTCGACGTCCTGCTGAACGCTGAAAGCACCCAGGGGATCTCTTCGACCGTCGTCGCGGCCTCCCTGGCCGTCGGCGGCGGCGGCAAGGCCGGGGTCGGGGTGTCGATCGGGGTCTCGATTGCCCGCAACCTGATCGGATACGAAGCGGATCTCTCCACGGCCCCATCTGAGGTCAGGGCCTATATTCAAGATTCGAGCATCAACGCCGACGGCGACCTGGTTCAAACCGCGCTGGCGAACCAGACGATCAACTCCGCCGTCATCGCCGCATCCGTGGGGATCGGCGCCTCCTCCAAGGTCGGCGTAGGTGTCAGCGGATCAGGCGTCTGGTCGGAGAACTGGATAGGCGTGGATGTGGAGTCGTCCATCGACGGCGACGGGGCAACCGGAATATCGGCCGACACCATTACCCTGACCGCAAGCGACACCTCCACAATCTCCGCGTTTGCCGGCGCGGCCTCCATCGCCGCCTCGTTCGCCGGTAAAGTTGGTGTGTCTGTTTCCATCGGCGTTTCCCTGGCGCAAAACACGATTACGAGCAGTGTTGCCTCCTTAATTCGGAATGCCGACAACGGGGTGGAAAGCACCGTGGGGAGCATCACCCTGTCGGCCACCGGGACGGACACCATCCATGCCGTTTCCGCGGCGGCCTCCATTGCGGCGGCGTTTGCGGGCAAGGTTGCGGTCGGTGTCAGCGGGGCGGGGGCCGAGGCGACCAACGTCATCCTGACCATGACAAACGCCTATGTCGAGGACAGCGTCATCGCGAGCGCCGCGGCTGTCGATATCGATGCCCTGAACGATTCCGAGATCAACGCGATCATCGTCGCCGCTTCTTTTGCGATCAGCATTGGCGGAAACACCGGTGTGGGAGCCTCCATCGGTGTTGCCGTGGCCAGGAACCTCATCGGCTGGGGCAGCATTCCTTTCGGGGCCGCGACCTACACGACGTCCCAGGAGCCGGCCCAGATCGTGAAGGGCAATACGGTCGAGATCCTCTCCGGTCCGCGTGCAGGGGACATCTACGAGTACATCGCCGACGAAACGCTCACGGATCCTGGCGAGGCCTCGAATTACCTGCTTGAACAGGATTTCGGCAACCGCGACGAATGGAAGCGCGTCGACATCGGTCGTTCGCCGGCAGAGGTCCAGGCCTACGTGGTCGACTCGAGCGTCGACGCCGCGGGTGCGCTGACCCTGGATGCCGTTTCGGAACAAAGCATCAATGCGATCGTCATCGCGGGCTCGGTCGCGGTTTCCGGCGGTCAAACCTCGGTTTCGGTCAGCGGGGCGGGCGCGGGAGCGGAGAACCGCATTGCGACGCGGGTCCGGTCCTTCATCGACGATCTGGACGACAGCGCTTTAACCGTGATCGAGGCGGGCAGTCTCTCCCTGACCGCGGACGATTCATCGAGCATTTCCGTGATCGTGGGGGCCGCCTCCGTGGCCGCCGCCTTCGGCGGGAGCACGGGTGTGGCGGTTTCGATCGGGGTGGCCGGGGCCTTCAACGAGGTCAGCAACGAGGTCGAGGCCTTCGTTCGGGATGCCAGTGTGACGACCGAGACCGGCGACCTGTCGATTTCGGCGGTGTCGAGGGGCAAGCACCTCTTCGACAACGGGATTTCCGTATCGGCGGCCGACCTCGATGACGCCGCCAAGGCGGATGAAGACAATCCCGACAAACCCGGTGATGACACGGACGATCCGGAAGATCCTACGGATGACGGAGTTGGCTTCAACGAGGCGGAGGTGGACGCGGCAGCCGATGCGGTCATCCTTGAGACCCTGCGCGCCAATTTCGCCGCGCAAGGTGTCGTTCTCGAGGGCGAGCTCCGACTCTCTTCGATGACGGAGGGCGAGTGCTGGGCCCTTACCACCGGCGGTGGACTGACCTATTTCATCGAATGGGACGGCGCGAAGTTCAGCGTGTCCCAGGCCTCGATCAGCGCCGTAACCGCGGCGGCCTCTGTTTCGGCAGCCTTCTCCGGCGGCACCTCAGTTGCCGTCAGCGGGGCAGGCGCCATCGGGATGAACGTTGTCCTGACAGACGTGGAAGCCTTCATCGAGGATAGCGCGATTGCAAGCGCGCGGGACGTGATTGTGAGCGCGGCCAGCTCTTCCGGGATCGCCGCGGTCACCGGCGCCCTGGCCGCCTCGGTCGCCGCAGGCGGCGGAACCAGTGTAGGGGTTTCCATCGGCGCAGCCGTCGCCATCAACTACATCGGTTACAATCTGGACGGCAGCCAAGATCCGGCGGCGGTTCACGCGTACATCCTGAATTCGAGCGTGGACGCCATCCGCGACGTGAAGGTTTCGGCCGCCGCCAGCCAGACCATCGGCGCCATCACCCTGGCCGGTTCGGTGGGCATCGCCGGCGGTGGGGGAACGGGCGTCGCCGTGGCGGGATCGGGTGCCGTGGCCCTGAACATGATCGGCGCGGACGTCAAGTCCTACATCGATGGCGACGTCGCCATCGGCGGCGGGGTTACCGACGGGATCCAGGCCAGAAATCTTTCTGTAACCGCCGCGGACGCCTCCACCATCACCGCGCTGGTGGGCGCCGCATCGATCGCGGTTTCCTTCGGAAGCACCGGCGTGTCGGTGGCCATCGGCGTCTCCTACGGCCACAACATGATCGCCAGCGACGTTCTCGCCTCAATCGCCAACGTGGATCAGGGAATCCGCGCGACCGGCGACGTCCTGGTCAAGGCCGAAGAACTGTCCACGATCCGGGCAATTTCCGCGGCGGCCGCGCTTTCGGCAGGCTTCGGCGGGACCGGGGTCGCGATCAGCGGCGCCGGCGCCATGGCATCGAACGTGATCCTGACGGAAACAAACGCCTACGTTCTGAACAGCGAGATCCTGCATGCAAACAAGGTAGAGGTGCTCGCGACCAACGAAGCGCAGATCCAGGCGGTCATCGTCAGCGCGGCCTTTGCGGTGGCCGCCGGCGGTACGGGGGTCGGCGTCTCCATCGGCGTTTCCCTGGCCAGCAACATGATCGGCTGGGAGGCCTTTGAAGCAGCTTACGATTTAACAACGGGCAGCGATCCTCGGAGCCTCGCGAACGGCGACCGGGTCCTCGTCGAATCGGGCGTCAGGGCCGGAGATGTTTACGAATACGTCGGCGAGGATGTGGATCTCTACAATTACACCACCGGCCAGGGCACGATTCATCTTAAGAAGGGCGACCTGGTCAAGGTTGAGACCGGTTACGGGGAAGGCAGTGCAACGGATAGAATCCGCGGCGCCGGCACGACCCTCTACCGTTACCTCGGCAACGAAGGAGATGTGGACCTGTCGGCCCAGGACTACACCGGGTACGACTACGTCAGCGGTGCGGGAAGCACGACGCTCAACACGGGCGATCTGGTCAAGCTCGTGCCCGGCTATGGCATCGATAATGATACAGACAGCATCAAGGGCGACGGCATGGCGGTCTATCGGTACAAGGGCGCCGGTGGTGAGAAGGACTTGTCCACCCAGGACTATACCGATACGGCAATCTGGGAGAAGGTCGAAGCGCTGTGGGAATCCGTCGGCAGCGCCAGGCTGACCACCCAGGATTACGGGAATAGAGACCTGTGGCAACAGGTGAACCTGGCCGAAGCCCCCATCGATGTCCATGCCTATGTGATGAATTCAAGCATCGAGGCCGACGGCAGCATCCAGGTTGAAGCGGTTTCCAGCCAGACCATCGATGCCATCGTCATCTCCGGGGCCGTGGCGGTTTCGGCGGGCGGGACCGGCGTTTCCGTCAGCGGTGCGGGCGTGGCCGCCATGAACGTGATCGCTGCCGATGTCAGCGCCTATATCGACGGCGACGGCGCCACGGGCATCGAGGCCGGCAGCGTCACCGTAACGGCCGACGACACCTCGGCCATCCATGCGGTGACCGGCGCCGCGACCGTGGCCGGCGGCTTCGGCGGAACCGGCGTTGCCGTGGCCATCGGTATATCCGTGGCCTTCAACGAAATAAGCGACGATGTCTCCGCCTTTGTCACCCGGGCCAACAGCGGCATCAATACGACCTCCGGCGCCATCACGGTGGGAGCCACTGAATCCGCCGATATTTCGACGCAGACCGTCGCCGCCTCCGTATCCCTCGGCTTCGGTGGGACCGGTGTTGCAGTGAGCGGTGCCGGCGCGGCCGCGATCAACTCGATTGCGAACAGGGCCAATGCCTATGTCGAGAACAGTGTCCTGACGACGGCGGGTGTGTCCGGTGATGTCGTCATCGGCGCCACCGACACGTCGACCATCGAGGCCGTTGTTGCGGCTGCCTCGGCGGCGGTGGCGGCCGGCGGCGTGGGCGTGGGGGTCGCCATCGGAGCGGCCTTTGCAGGCAATACGATCGGCGTCAACCCGCTTCTCGGAAATTCGCAGGTGCGGGCCTACGTAGAGGGTTCCACCATTACGGCCGGCGGTGATGTCGAGATTACCGCAACGGCCGATGAGATGATCAAATCCTATGTATTCGCCGGTTCCGTGGCCATCGCGGCCGGCGGCGTGGGGGTCGGCGTCGGCGGATCAGGCGTGGTTGCCATCAACACGATGGCCACCGACGTCAATGCCCATATCAGTGAATCCAGCGATGTCACCGGCAAGAGCGTCGTTCTGACGGCGGACGATACCTCCAGCATCATGGCCTTCGGTGGGGCTGCGGCCATCACGGGCGGATTCGGCGGGGTCGGCGTCGCGGTCTCGATCGGGGTGGCTGTCGGCCACAACATGATCGACAACAATATTGCGGCTTACATCTCCGGGAGCACGGTCGAGTCGACAGGCGGCAAGATCGAAGCGTACGCGGTCGAACGCTCCCAGATCAACGCGGTTTCTGCCGCGGCGGCGCTGGCGGTTGCCATCGGCGGGGTCGGGGTGTCGGTCAGCGGCGCGGGCGCCGAAGCGAGCAACGTCATCCTCACCAAGACGAACGCCTATATCGAAAACAGCGTCATCACCAGTGCCGGGGATGTGAATGTCAAGGCGGAGAGCCTGCCGGCTACGGGGCCGCTGGGAAATCTGACGGCGGCAGATCTAGCGGGAGTGGGCGGTGCGAACGCCTTTGCGGGGAAGTTGGACGATGCCGGCGAAACGGATGCGGACGACGAGAGCACAACCGGTGCGGGCCAGAACGAGAGAGATAACGACATCACCGGCGATGCGACCTTCCTGACCCAGTTGTCGGGTATCCTGGCGGCCAAGGGAATCGTCAACTCGGGATCCCTTGCAGTCACCATTCGCACGGCGGGGAGCGAGTGGTCGGTCACGGACCGGGTCAAGGGGTACTCCTACGTCGTCACCCGGGTCGGCGACGTTTTCAAACTCAGCACCTCCACCATCGGCGCCACGGTCATTGCCGCAACAGCGGCCATCGGCGGCGGCGCAGTCGGCGTGGGGGTCTCGATCGGTCTCTCCTTCGCGACAAACCTGATCGGCTGGAACCTGGACGCCGATGCCGGCTCTAACTACACGACAGCATCCGCGCCCGGCCAGGTGGCCAACGGCCAGACGGTCAAGATCCTGGGCGGCGTCCGGGAAGGGTACGTTTACAAGTACATCGGTTCGACGCCCCTGGCCCCCAACAGCGGGGAGACCACCGTCAATCTGAAGACCCAGGACTACGCCAACACTGATCTCTGGGAACAGGTCAACCTCGTGGAGTCGCCTGCCCAGGTCCGCGCCTACGTCCAGAACTCCAGCATCAACGCGGCAGGCGCCCTGAATCAGACGGCGATCTCGAACACGTCCATCGACGCGCTGGTGGTGGCCGGGTCGGCTGCGGTTTCCGGCGGCGCGGTCGGGGTGAGCGTCAGCGGGGCTGGCGCGGTGGCCGTGAACACCATCACGACCGAAGTCAAGACCTTCATCGATGGCGATATTCCCATTGGTGGCGGCGAAACCGCCGGGATCAAGGCAGCCGGGGTTACGTTGAGGGCTGAAGACAACTCCAGCATCAAGGCGGTCACGGGGGCAGCAAGCCTGGCCGCCGGCTTCGGTGGCGTGGGGGTGGCGGTGTCCATCGGGGTGTCCGGGGCCTTCAACCGGATCGGCAACGATGTTGCCTCCTATATTATGAATGCCGATAACGCCGTGAAGACGACGAGCGGCGGCGCGATCACAGTTCAGGCTGTCGAGGCAGCCTCCATCGATTCGATCACCGTAGCGGCATCGTTGGCCGCAGCGATCGGCGGGGTGGGCGTGGCGGTGAGCGGGGCCGGCGCGGCGGCGATAAACAGCATCTCCACAACCACCAACGCCTACGTCATGGACAGTGTTCTCGACAGTGCCGGGGCCGTGACGATTGCCGCATCCGATACCTCGACGATCAACGCCATCGTGGCGGCCCTGACCGCCTCCATCGCAGGCGGTGCGGTCGGCGTTGGCGTGTCCATCGGCGGGGCATTCGCGACCAACCTGATCGGTTCGGAGATGCAGGCCCTCGTGAAGGGCTCCACGATCACCGCGACAGGCGCTTTCACCCAGACAGCCACGGCGGCCGAGACCGTCAGGGCGGCCGTGGTGGCGGGTTCCGCGGCGATCGCAGCCGGCGGCGTCGGGGTCGGGGTCAGCGGATCCGGCGTCGTGGCCGTCAACATCATCACCGCAGACATCAAAGCCATTATCGAGGGCTCCACCGTCACGGCCGGAAGCGTGGCGATAAAGGCGGACGACACCTCGCGGATCATGGCGTTTGCCGGTTCCGCATCGATTGCGGTGGCGCTCGGCGGCGTGGGAGTCGGAGTCTCCATCGGGGTGGCCCTGGGCCACAACATGATCGATAACGACGTCGCGGCCGTCATCCTTGACAGCACGGTTACCTCGACGAGCGGCAGTATCGTTGTGGAGGCCCTCGAACATTCCCAGATCAACGCAGTCTCCGCGGCCGCCTCCGTAGGCGCCGCTATCGGCGGCGTTGGGGTAGCGGTCAGCGGGGCCGGCGCCGAGGCGAGCAACGTCATCCTCGGCGGGACGAACGCCTATATCGAGGACAGCAACGTCATCAGCGCGGGGAATGTCGATGTGACGGCCAAGAGCCTGCCGGCTGTCGGGGCGCTTAACGATCTGGTCGTGGCTAACGGGAGCGACTTTGCCGCGAAACTCGACGATGCCGGCGCGACCGACGCGGACAACGAAGACACTACTGGGACGAATGAACGTGATGCGGACATCATTGCCGATAATGCATTCCTGGCGAACGAGCTGTCCGCCGAAATGACGAGTCACGGGATCGCCAACTCCGGAAGCCTCGCGATCACCACCCGCACCTCGGGCAGCGAATGGACGGTCACGGACCGGGTCACCGGATACTCCTATATCCTCACCCGAAGCGGGAACAACTTCAAGGTGACCACGCCTTCGATCGGGGCGACCGTCGTCGCCCTGTCCGCCGCACTTTCAGGCGGGGCCGTCGGCGTGGGGGTCTCGATCGGTCTCTCCTTCGCAACCAACCTGATCGGCTGGAACCTGGATGCCGACGCTGGTTCAACATTCACAAGCGCCTCCACGCCCGGCCAGGTGACCCAGGGCCAGACCGTCAAGATCCTGGAGGGCGTCCGGGAAGGCTACGTTTACAAGTACATCGGTTCGACGCCCCTGACCCCGAACAGCGGGGACACGGTCAACCTGAAGACGCAGGACTACGCCAACGCCGATCTCTGGGAACTGGACAATCTGGATGAATCGGCCGCAGAGGTTCTTGCTTATCTGAAGAACTCCAGCATTGACGCTGCGGGAGCCCTGAACGTGACGGCGATTTCGAATCCGTCCATCGATGCGCTGGTGGTGGCCGGCTCGGCCGCTATTTCGGCAGGAGCTGTCGGCGTTGCCGCCAGTGGGGCCGGCGCGGTGGCGATCAATACCGTTACCACCGACGTCCAGGCCTTCATCGCAGGCGACGGCGCGCTCGGCATCGAGGCGGGCAGCGTGGCACTGCATACCCAGGATACGTCGAGCATTACGGCGGTCACGGGGGCGGCGAGCCTGGCCGCGGCCTTCGGCGGTGTGGGTGTATCCGTGTCCATTGGGATCGCCGTGGCCTTCAACGAGATCGGCAACAACGTGGCGGCCTACATCGACGGAGCCGATCAGGACGTGAAAACGACGAGCGGCGACATCGAGATCGAAGCGGTCGAAGCGGCCACCATCGAGGCGGTGACGACAGCGGCCTCGCTGGCCGCCAGCTTCGGGGGCGTCGCGGTGGCCGTCAGCGGGGCAGGGGCCGCGGCCTCGAACGTCATCCTCACCCGCACCAACGCCTTCGTGGTGGACAGCACCCTCCACAGCGCGGGGGACGTGGTCATCTCTGCGTCGGATACCTCCTCGATCGACGCGATCATCGCGGCCGCGTCCGCCTCTCTCGCCGGCGGCGGTGTGGGGGTGGGCGTTTCGATCGGAGTGTCGGTCGCCCGAAACTTCATCGGGTACGATCTGTTCAACACTTGGACGCCGGCTCAGGTCCGGGCGTATGTGACCAACTCCCACATTACGGCTGCAGGGGCCCTCACGCAGGCAGCGACCACCGACGAATCCATCCGCGCCACGGTGTTCTCCGCTTCGGCGGCCGTATCCGTCGGCGTTGTCGGCGTTGCCGCCAGCGGGTCCGGCGTCTATGCCACGAACAAGATCTCGACGGATGTCCAATCGTTCGTAACCGGCTCCACCGTCGTCGCGGGCAGCGCCTCCCTGAAGGCGGACGACACTTCGGAGATCACCGGGTTTGCGGGGTCCGCCTCGCTGGCGGCCGCTTTCGGCGGCGTGGGGGTAGCGGTTTCGATCGGACTTGCCGTGGCGTCTAACGACATCGGGAACCGCGTCGAGGCCTATGTCAATACCTCCAGCGTGACGACGACTTCCGGCGACCTTCTGATCCAGGCCCTCGAGAACGCTAAAATCGACGCTGTCTCCACGGCCGCCTCGGCTGCACTCAGCGGCGGCATTTTCAGCGTCTCCGTCAGCGGAGGCGGGGCATCGGCGACCAATACCATCCAGAACACCACCAGGGCCTATGTCGTCCAGAGCCCGTTGAATGTGCACGGGAATCTCACACTGGAAGCGAGCGAGACCGATACGGCGCTGGCCAAGGTGGACACGCTTTCAGCCGCGGTCGGGCTTATCTCCATTTCCGCAGGCGGGTCGGTGGCCATCGGAATGGCCACCCCGATCGTCGAAGCCTACACCGACAACCTGACGAATATCACGGCCGGCGGCGCCATGCTCGTATCGGCCAAGGCCAAACCGAGGGTCGAGGTCGAGGCCCTGGGGGTGAACGCCGGTACCCTGGCGGTCGGCGTCTCCACGGCCACGTCCACCGTCTCGCCTACGGTGCGGGCCTTTGTGGGAGGAAGCGACAGAACCATCACGGCCGGGAGCCTGACCGTGACGGCCTCCCACGCCCTGCCGTCAACCGGCTATTCCGCCAAGGCCAAGACGACCGGTTCCGCCGGCGGTCTGATTGGCGTCGACGCCACGGTGAGCAACGCCGTCAATTCCAGTACGGTCCGAAGCTTCGTCCAGGACGGCACCACACTGAACATCACCGGCGCCACCGTGGTCAGCGGCGACAACAGCACCAAGCAGTACGCCGAAGCGAACAGCAATGTGGGTGGCCTCGTTGCAGTCGGGGTGAGCACCTCGAAGGTGATCTCGAGCACGACAACCGATGCCTATCTCGGCAGCGGCGTGAAACTGACCGGCGGGAGCCTCAGCGTCACGGCCACGGGCGCGGATGACAATTTTGCCTATACGGTTGCCGGATCCGTGGGCGGCATCTCCGTGGCAGCTGCCACGGCGACCACCGTGAACACCAGCACGACCAAAGCGGAGATCAAGGACGGCATTGCAGGACGGACCATCGACCTGAGCACCCGGGGAACCGGCGCATTCGGCATCACGGCCGATCACACCGCGACGTTCAACAGCCAGGTCAAGGCACTGGCCGGCGGTCTCTTCGGAGGCACGGGGGCGGAGATCGACAACACCGTCAGCTCCTCGGTGGAGGCCAAGGTCGGGAACAACGTGAGCGTCAAGGCCAGGGACGTCGCCATGGACGCGGTGAACCGGGCCCGGAAGAACTCGCTTTTCGATGGCAACATCGACGGTGAGGCCTACGGGATCATTGCCGGAGGCAGCGCGGACAGCGAGACGCTCATCAGCTTCACGACGCTGGTGACCGTGGGGAACGGCGCCTCCCTGGAGGTGGTGGGCAGTGTCGCCTCGCCAGGAAACTTCAAACTCAAGGCCCTGAACGATCTCATCGTCAAGGACAAGATCAATTTCACTGCCGGCGGCGGACTGAGCGGCCTTGGGGCCTACTCCACCATCCAGACGAATAACGATCTGGCCCGGGTGCAGGTGGGAGACGCGGACCTTAAGAGCGTGGGGGCCATCAACATCACGGCACGGGGCACGGCCGACGTCTCGGCCAAGGTCAACGCCCAGGCCTATGGACTCGGCACGCTGATCATCGGCGAGTCAGTCGCGAACGTGTGTCCCACCAACGAGGTCATCATCGGCTCGGGCGCCTACGTCCGGGCCATAGGGAACCTCGACATCTCTGCCGGAACCAGCACCGACTTCGTCAGGGATGCCTACGCGGTGGAGGCCCGTCTCGACAGCTTTGCCGGCAGCGCCATCCCCATCGAGGACGTGGATGCCAAGTCCTACCTGATGCAGGAGAACACGATCACCGTGGCGCCAGGCGCGCTCCTGGAGACGGCGCGGAGCGCCCGGATCCACGCCGAGCGGTATGGTTTCGGCGAGATGACCGGAAAGGCCAAGGCGGTCAACTGGGTCAGCTCCCTCGCCGATGCCCTGAACGGGGCGGCGGCCGAAGAGATGTACGCTGGAACCGTCCGGACCGAGAGCCACGGCATCGTCACGATCGACGGCACGGTGCGCACGGGCATCATGCGGACCTGGTCCCTGACCCTGGACGGCTGGGACAAGAGCGCCGGAACGATCACCGCGAGCGGCAAGGTCAACGCCGCAGACCAGAAGATCGGGTTTACGGTCAGCCAGGAGGTGCTCCAGTCCGACCTGGTTAAAGAGCTGGAGACCGCGCGGGCCCAGTACTCCCTGTACAAGGACAGCGGCAACGCCACGCTGGTCAACTACTACCAGAGTGAAATCGCCCGGCTTGAAGCATTGCTGCTTTCCGAAGGGCTGCTGGATTCCAGCGGAGGCGTGCTGACGCCGGTTGCACAGTACGTCATGACGGTCAACATCGACCCGGTCTGGGCCGAAGCCGGGTTGATCGACATCCGCTCCGATCAGTTGAAGGGCTCGGGCAGCTTTGATGCACCGGGCGATGCGAGCGTCACTATTCTCAACCATACCCCGGCCTTTGTCGTGATCAACGGGATCACCATCCCGGAAAACAACGGCGGACTCTTCTTCAACGGCCAGGAGGTGACGCAGAACGACCCGATCAACGACGCGAACAGCAGCAATGCCGACCAGGAGAACCAGATCAACGACGATGAGGACGCCCGGAAACCGACGCCCTGGTCGCCGGTGACGGCGGGTGTAGCATCTTTCAGCGCCCTTCCCGACAATGCGCTCTCCGATCCGTCCATCTACGTGGAGAACGACTTTGTCGCCGGAACCATCGGCGGCGACGTCTATGCCTGGCCGGACATCACCGTTGTCGGCGCCGTCAACAACCTGAGCGGCGACGTCACCTTCAAGACCAACCCGGCTGGGCAAGGGAACATCATTTTCAGCAGCACGGTGCGCGCCAAGAACATGACCGTGATTGCCGGCGGCACGGTTTTCATCGACGGTGTCTCATCCTACTCCGTGGGTGGGGAGGCGGCATCGCTTTGGAACAGTTACACTGCCGGGGGTGTCCGACCTGCCGACGGCATCGTGGATATGCCTGGTATCGGGGAGGTGCCTGCATACCCTGATTATGTGAACACAATCCTCAGCCAAGTTCCGAGTGGCGTAAATCTCTATGGCGACAAGATTTTCATCAATGCCGAGTACCTGAACATCAACGGCATCATGCAAAGCGGCAAGTCCGACTACATCCTTAATCTGGGCGCCGCTACGATCAATGAGATCGCTTCCATCAGCCCGTGGCAGAGGGGACAGGTGGCCCTGCAGACCGCCTCCACGGAAGACTTCATCGTCCGCTTCGATACGGCCACCCGGCAGATCGTGGTGGACGAGATGCGCGTGAGTGGCGGTCACATCGAGCTGACCGGACACATCATGAACACGGGTACGGGAGAGATCCGCGTGCTGGGGGGCTACGCCAAGGTCGAGGTCAACAACGACACCCCCTACGACATGGTGATCAACCGCCTGGATGTTTCGCAGAGAGGCGCCGGCACGCTGCTCATCGTGGACAAGGCCAAAGACGCGGTTTCCGCGCAGACCGTCACACTCTACCGTATGTCGGGCAGCAACGTGATCCGCACGGTGGACAACGGCACGGGCGCCGTGGTCAACACACTGGGAACGACGGATACCTACACACCCGCCGATGGCTGGCGCTATGGTTGGTCGGTGGTCCAGAAGACCGGGACCCTTTATACCAGCCATGTTCAGAAGAGCGCCTGGCTCGGGATTGACGATCTGGCCGCGGACCCGGAGGTTGAGGAAAATAGCCATACCGAGCCGCTGGGCCAGCCGGTGATCAAAGGCACCGGCCCCTATTTCTATAAAGATGCTTCGATCACCGAGAATTACACCTACGATTTCTCAACGCGGGTCACCAGCGCGACAGACTGGCAACTCACCAACCGCCGTGTGGACAGCACCTGGTACGGCAAGAAGACCTACCACTCCTGGTGGGCGAAGGAACAGACCAACGAAAACAACTACACCCACACGATCGAGTCCGACCGGTCCTTTGCCATCAAGTTCATCGGCTATGACCAGGGCCAGGTCAACGTGGATTCGGTCGGTAACGTCGTGCTGGAGGGGCCGGTCCTCAACCCATCCGGCACGACGGCCATCACGACCGACGGCGCCATCCAACAGACCGGCGATGCCGCGTACGTCGGTGGCCTACGCGTCGAACTAACCGCCAAGACGGGGATCGGAAGCGACAGCGCCATCAACACGAACCTGGCCGACGAACCGGTCTACCAGTATACCACCGCCTATGTGGGCTATCCGGACGACTACGAAGAGGTCGCCAAACGCGGCAAGACCACCCTCACCACGGACGACCGGGTGAAGCTCGCCTCGAACTATACCAGCGGGGGCGAAGCCGGCGCCGTCTACCGTTACAAGGGCACGCCCGCCGAGCTGGACCTCCGCGTGCAGAACTACGCCGATACGACCAAGTGGGAGAAGGTTGCCCACCGGCCCAGCCTGAAGGCCGTCACCACGGCCGGGAAGATCCAGATCAACGAGACCATCGGCGCCCTCTCCGTGGACCAGGTGGTAACCGGGCACGATGCCTTGGGTTCTGGCGGAGATGTAAATCTGACGGCCCAGGGCGGGATATACGTCGCCCAGAAGCCCGACGGAACCTGGTACGATGGCCTCGTCCAGGGCGGTGGGATCAGCCTGATCGCCAACGGCGGTGGGATCGGGAACGACAGTAGCCGGCTCCTGAAACTCGATTCCGGCACCCTGCTAAAGGACAACGTTTCGGCCACCGCCTCGGGCGGCGTCTATCTGCAGGAGATGATCGGCGACTTGCGGCTGAAAAAGATCGACGCTCCAGGACATGACGTCTATGTGGAAGTGGCGACCGGCGGGATTCGCGATGCCAACCAGACCGAGGAACGGGACGAGCGGACCTACAATGAGCTGAAGGAGGGCATGTGGAAAGACCTCCAGCTCACCAACAGCACCGGGGCCCAGGCCAAGATCGACAACATCGTCGCCTCGTTCGCAGCGACCAAGGAAGGGGAATACCGGACCTACTGGGTCTACCGCAATTCGGTGGGCGGAAGCTACGATGCCTCCCAGACAATCACCCTCTCCGCCGCCGAGCGCGCATGGTATGAAGATTACTACGCAGGGCAGGGGAAGACGGCGGGAGAAATCGAGGCCGCCATCACGACCTTGGAGAACAGCCGGACCACGCAGTACCACACCCTGCACGGACAGTTCGCCGATTACTTCGTTTCCCGGGGCGAGGCGTTCCCGGTGTCCTATGATTCCGCTTTTGTCTATCACCTGAGCGCCGTGGAGGAGAGCACCCTGCGCGGCAGCGTCAAGGTATGGACCGAGGAAGAACTGCTCTACGCGATCGGTGCGGGCCTCCTCAAGCCGATCACCGACACCCAGGGCGCCTTTGAGGATCCCAACATCGTGGGCGCCAACGTGACCCTGGTCACCTCGGGTGGCGTGGGCAACTCGGCGGGCCGGATCGAGATCGACCTGACGGGCGGTGCGCTCACGCTGACGGACGACGAACGGGTGGCCCTGGCGGCGGCCGAGCGGGATGACGTGGGCTATTGGGGCGTGGTCGCTTCCGCAACCGTGGACTTCAAGGACTTCGGCAGCGCCGATCAGATCGTCCGCAAGGACGGTGTCTGGACCGGATTTGCTGTCGGAGACCGGATCCGGATCACCGGCAGCGCGAACAACGATAACATCTATCGGATCGCGTCCGTCAGCGGCTCCACCCTGACCCTGAGTGCCGACGACGCCGTGGTCAACGAGTTCAACAAAGCCGTAAGCGTGCAGCACGAGATTCTCGACCCGCTTGATAAGACCGTCGTCAAATCGACCATCACCATCGACCAGCGTGAGGACGTCGACGTCGAATCCTCCGGCGAAATCAATATCACGGCCGGCGCGAACGTCTATCTGGGATCGGAAGGCGACCTCAACATTGATTCGGTCCATGCCGGAGAGACGGTCCGTATCAAGGGCGGCCAGGGCATCTACAACGTGGCCGTGGCCGGTGTCGCCAATGTGGTGAGCGGCGATCTGGTCCTTGAGGCCGCCGAGAAATCCCTCGGCACCGCGGCAAAGCCCTTCACCGTGAATCTCGACGGAACGTCGACCGTCACGGCGCGGGCGGGGACCGACATCTACCTGACCGGGCTTGTCGACACCCTGTACGTGGGAACCCTCTACGCAAGGTCCGGCGGCGTTCACCTCACGGCGACGGGTGCCATCGTGGATGGCTACAACAACGATTTCGAAAATATCCGCGCCAACACCCTGAACATCACGGCGGGCGCGATCGGCGAGGCGGGCGACTACCTGGACGTGAATCTCCTCGGATCGGGCACCCTGACGGCCACGGCCGACGGCACCATCCGGATCGCCGAGACCGAGGGCAACCTGTACGTGAACCTCGTCTCGTCCACTGCCGGCGACGTGGACCTGAAGGCCCATCTTTCCATTTTGGATGCAAATAACGACATCGCCGCCGACGTGATCGGCAACACAATTTCACTGACCGCGGAAGTCGGCGGAATCGGCGTGTCAGGCAATGATCTGGACATCGACAGCGCTCACTCCGGCTCCGGTCTCCTGAATGCCTCAAGTCTTCTGGGCAATATTTACATCATTGAACCCGATGGTGACCTCCATCTCGGACAGGTGGCGGCAGGAGGGGCACATACCGCTTTTGTCACTGTGCCAACGGGCAGTATCTTCAATGGCCTGACCGGCAGTGGTGCCAACGTCACTTCCGGCAAGACCTACCTTTTCGCCAGCGGGGATATCGGCCAGCCCGAAGGCACGGGCAACGGACCGATTACCACCCAGGTCGGCAATATCGAAGGACAGTCCACCACAGGCAGCACGTGGATCATGAATAATGGCGCCCTGACCGTGGGCGGGGTGACATCCGGGGAGGGACCGGGTATCTTAAGCGGAGGTTCGGTCAACATCGGCGCCAGCAGCCCTGTCATCATTACCAGGGATATCGTTTCCGGAAGGGATGAAGAGGGAAATATTGTCGGAGATGCTGCGGGTATTACAGTAACATCCCATGACGATGCGGACGATTCGGGGGCATGGGACGCCGCCGACGGCCCGGATGACATATACATCCCCGAAGGAATCACCCTGAGTGCTACCGGCAATGTGATCCTCCAGGCCGGGGATGACCTGCATATTGACGGCACGATTTTGGCGGCAGCTGATCTCTTCTTCTATATTGATTATGGCAATGCGGACGACGTCGGAGGCACTGTCAACATCTCCGCGGCAGCCACCGTCATCGGCAGCCAGGCCTTCATTTACGGCGACAGCGATGACGATCACTTCCCGATGATCGAACCGCTGTATGACGTTGCCGGCGCTGTCACCCTGACCGGTTTTGGAGGCAGTGATCTTTACGAAATAGAGCTGTACGGTGATGACGCGGCCCTGTTTAATGTATACGACGAGTCGCCCTCCGGTGACTTGGGTAGTGACAGTCTCCGGATTTACGCTACCGACGAAACCGATTACTTCCTGTTCAGGCCCGGGGCCATCATGAGCCTGGAAATGGATGAAAACCGCGTCCCCGTGGAGAACGGCGTGGTTGAACGGGTCAATTATAATGGCGATATCAACGGCGGAGTCTATGTATACGGCAGGAAAGGGGACGATACCTTCGTATTTGACGATAACAATTCTCCCATGACCATCTACGGTGACGAGGGAGATGACACATTCCAGGTGGGCCAGATGTTCCTGTCCCCCCGGGATGAAAACGCCGGACTGGCGCCTGAGGACCGTTTCGGCACCACCCTGACCACCCAGGGATATCTGTCCAACGGCATCAGCTATGCGGCCACTCTCTACGGAGGCGTCGGCGAGGATTCCTTTACGGTCTATCGCAACCTGGCCGAGCTGTCCCTTTACGGTGAAGCGGACAATGATACGTTTACGGTCAGGGCTTTTGTCCAGGTGGATCCGGACGATCCCAAGGCGCCGTTCACGAATATCAACGGCGGACAGGGAGCGGATTTTATTTCCTATACCGTCAATGCCCCGGTGAATGTGGAGGGTGGTGACGGCAGCGACACCCTGACAGTGGTGGGCACCGAGTTCGGCGATGACTTCGTGGTGACGCACGGCGGTGTTTACGGTGCCGGATTGTTCGTCCAGTACGGCGGAATTGAAAAGGTGGTCGTCTACGCTCTGGAAGGGAACGATCACTTCTTTATCGCCTCCACCAGTGAATACGTGGAAACCGTCCTGATCGGTGGTCTCGGAAGCGACACCTTTAATACGGGTGGCGGCACTGACGGCGAAGCGATTTCCGTGGTCAGTAACGACCTGCTGGGTCACAGCGGCATTATAGAACTTCTGGTGGATAGCTCGGATGACTTTTCGGACTTCGAGGGTGTTTTTGCCCAAGACGTGTCCGTTAATGTGATGGATGCGGATGAAGCCGGAATCGCCGTGAGCATGACGAAAGGCGCCTTACGCGTCTTTGAAGATGTCGGCGTGGTTGCGGGCGGCCTGGTCATGGCACAGTATACCGTGGTGCTGACGCGTCCGCCGGAAGAGGACGTACGGGTGACGGCAAGCGCCACCCTGCCTACCGAAACTGAACGCGATGCCGGTGGGAAGGGTGTCGAGCTCAACGGCAACGAACAGGGGGTCACCCTGCTGTTTGACGACAGCAACTGGTACATCCCGCAAACCGTCACGGTGACGGCGCCTGACGACGGTTTGGCCGAAGGGCTGAAAACTTACGAGATTAAACACAGTGTCACTCAGGGGCGATCCTCGGATGACGGTGATGAGTACGACGGTCTGGCGGTTACCAGTCTGACGGTGGAGGTCGTGGATAATGACGCCCCCGGTGTCCTTGTCGCGCAGTCGGGCAACGATACGGTGGTATTTGAGAAAAGTTCCATCGCACAGGCCCAAGACCATTATACCGTCGTGTTAAACCGTGCGCCGGAAGCGGATGTGACCGTTTCTGTCTCCGACCCGCTCGGTGAAAATCAGGTCGAAATTGTTGATGAGCATGGGGACCCGCTTCTATCTCTGGTATTTACGACCGCCAACTGGGACATCGGTCAGGAGGTTTATATCAGAGCGGCTGATGACGGCGTCGCCGAAGGGACCCATTTCGCCCGGATTACGCACTCCGTTTCCTCGGATGACAACGGATACAACGATATCGGCGTTTCCTACGTGGATGTCAAGATCATCGACGGGACTCCTGGGGTTTATGTCGCCCAGACGGGCGGTTCCACGGATGTCATTGAGCCCACCGAGGACGTTACCATCGGCGTCGGCCAGATCAGCGGCACTGCAGGAGTCGGTGACATCTCTATAGTCGCCGATTTCGGGGCCTCTGAAATCAACGAGGTGGATGGTAATGACTCCATCAATGTCCCCCAGGACCTGGAGCTGGGCGCCTGGGGACAGAATTTCAATGATGAAATCGGCAATACGACGGAGAATACCTCTCAGACCATTCCCCATATTACGGTTCAGGCGACTGGCGATGATACGGTCGATTATTTTTCCTTCGAAGTGACTCAGGAGATGTTGGACGAATCGTCCGATTCCGTGACGGTCATTCTCGATATCGACCATGGTTTTGAGTACGATTCTTCAACCGGATCCTTCGATTCGGTCTGGTGGATCCCCACCCTGGAATTGATTAATCCCGAGGGCCAGACAATCGAGGATGGTTTTATCAGCGATCCCGCGTGGGGTAAGGAAGGCAGCAGTACCTGGTATGATGGCTATCTGGAGATGGAACTGACCGAAGCCGGCACGTATCTGATAAAAGTAACGGATATGCTGGGCTGGATTCTGGGGACGGGCGCGGAGATCCCCGTGGGCGCAGACTACTCCCTGCATGTCTCGGTGGATGCCCACGATGTGGATGCCTTTACCTATGCGGCCAGGCCGCAATACGAAAATGAGACGGGCAACAACACCGCCCAGTCCATTGAGGTCCTGGAATACTGGTATACCTATTACAATACCGATATCGGCGACCTGGAGAATCCGGCCGCGGGCATCATCGATTACAGCACGGCCTATACCTCGGTTATCGGAGATGGCGACGGCACCTGGGATAACTACAGCTTTGAGGTTACCGAGGCCATGTTGCGTCCAAACGCCGGTACGGTGAGCGGGACGGCCTCCAGCAGCCAGTACTATATCGAGGCTGGCGTTCGGCTTAACGGGACTGTGGCCGGGGGCGATGTCTGGACCATCACGCTGAACGGTCAGAATTACACCTATACGGTTCAAGACACGGACACTACCCTGGCCGATGTGATCAACGGCCTGGCCGATGAGATCAACGACAAGAGCGACGACTCCACGACCGACTACTACAGCGTCACCGCCGCACTGAACTCTACAGACTCGACCCTCATGAACATCTTCGACCCGAGCGGGTTTATTTTCAACGGGTTGACCCAGACGGTTCATGCGGCCGGTTCGGTTACGCAGACGCTTGCCACCGGAGGCGTTCATTTCACCACGGCGGACATCACCTTTGATTCCGCCGGACCGGTCGTGCCTGGTGATGTGTGGACAGTGGTGGTTGACAGTCATCCGGTTTCTTACACGGTTCAGGACGGTGATACACTGGAAACCATCATCCATGGATCGGATGGGACCGGTGGGTTGGTCGGGGCCATCAATGTGGCATATCCAGCTTACAACCCGGTGGGAGCGGTAACCGGCCCCGGCATCGACACCCTGCGGCTGACCAAGGTCACCGGATTCACGCTGAGCTTTCAGCAGTCCGGCGTCAGCCCGGAAGCAACGGCCGCGATTACCGGAACGGCGCTGCCCACCGAAGCCGCATCCGCCTCGTGGCAGGCGGTCACGCTGGCTCTTTCCGGGACGGCCCACCACAACCAGAGCTGGACTCTGAGTTTTAACGGTGGCGAGGCACAGGCTGCGTACACGGTTGCCTATGGCGACACGCTTGAGAATATCGCCGCTGGACTGGAAGATGACGCACCGGCCGGTTATACCATTACCGCCTCGGGCAGCTCCGTGACCGTGAGCCGGACCAGCGGCAGCAGCTTTACCGTTGATCTGGAGATCGCCGCGCCGCCTAACGACGCTACGCAGACTATCAGCGGAGATGTCAGCCACTGGTCTACAGCAGTGGTGGACCTCACCGGGCCGGTGCATGAAGGTGAAACCTGGGCCCTGACCCTGACACGGGCGGACGGCGCGACAACGACTTACAGTTACGATGACACGCTGGCCGATTATGATTACGATACCGACGGGGATATCGATATTGACGATGTCGGCGCCTGGTTTGAAAATGAGATTGGCGCGTCCGCCTCATATGATAACATTGCAAAGACTCTGACGATCACGGATGCCGATGGCGTCAATGTGGCGCTCAGCATTACCGCCGCATCTGTTCAGGGGACAATGGCTTTGAACAGCAGTTCTCCTGCACTGGAGTCTGTTGAGATTAATCTGTCCGGTACCTCCGTGAATGCTAAAGACGAGAATTGGATCTTAACCCTTGACGGTGTACTCTATACCTGCGTAACCACAGCACAGCGGGACACCCTGGATGAGGTGGGACAGTGGTTTGCGAGTAATGCAGCGATATCATCTGCGGGCTTCACGGTTACATATCATGGTGCCAACGATATTCTTTCCGTATCCAAAGCAGGCGGGTTTGTTTCTTATGATTTCACAGCAGGTGGCACTGGGACGGCAACCTTTGCCAACGAGGTCGAGAGCACCGACGGTGATTACGAGCAGGCCGTTTTTAACCTGGGCGGCTTGGCCCAGGTAGATGAAGTCTGGACCCTGACCTTGGACGGTAGCGATTATGACTATGTTGTCCAGGCAAACGATGATGTGGATGCCGTGGGACAGCAGTTTGACACTGCCGGAACCACTGCCGTTGCCTCTAATCTATCGGCTGCCGGTTTCAAGGTTGTCTATGATAATACCGCCCAGACGCTGACCGTGACCAAGACCAACGCGGCCTTTACCGCCTCCGCCAGTGTGGCCGGCCCGGATCCAGGTACCATGACCCTGGATATCAACAACAGCAAGCCCAGTCATTATGCCCAGGCCGATATAGTCCTGGTCGGAACGGTTAGCGCGGGCGAAGAATGGTCCCTGACGGTGACGCCGCTGAACGGCACGGAGGCCACATACACCCACGTGGTCGCCGATGACTATCCCGCAGGGGCCGGCAATGGTGTGATTAATGTCGATGATATCGGCGCCTGGCTTGCCGGAGCCATCGGCGCATCCGCTGCGTACGATGCCGCCACGAACACGCTGACGATTGATGACGTCAGCGTGGAAATCGATTTCACGATTACCTCTGCCGCCCTTGACGGCGACGCCACCTTCACCGGCAGTGTTGCCGAAGACTGGACCACCGCGGTCGATCTTGACGGATCGTTTGCGGATGATGATGAGTGGACCCTGACCATCGACGGCCATAGCTATGCACCTTACACGGTCCAGGATGCCGATACCAGCCTGGATGATGTGGCGGACGGCCTCGCGGGTATCGTGGACGCCGACTATACGGTGGACACATTGGGCAGCACACTGCAACTGACCAATACCGACGGGTCCCTGGTGGTGGTAAACCAGGTGGCGCAGTTGCGGCAGGTCGCCGGGACACAGCAGGCCGGTGGCACGGAGGACGACCGCGATCACTGGGAGGGTGCGACCACCGTTACGCTGCAGAGGGAAGGGGATGTTCTAAAAGGTGAGCTCTGGAGCGTTACGATACACGGGGTGACCTATGATTACATCGTGCAGGGAGAAGACGAGTCCCTCGCGGATGTAGCCGGGCAGCTGGCGGATGTGGTGCAGGGTGCTTCCCACGCAGGCGGCGCTCAGATAAGCATTAATCTTGATGGCGACACGGTGGAAGTAAGCCGCGGCAACGGGACAGTCCAGGGGATATTTGACATCGATTACGGCAGCCTGTTTAATGACGTCGTTTATGAACAGACGTTCATTGAAATACCACTTATCGGGACCGTTCCGGGCCCCGTCATTCCGCATGAAATCCTGACCAGCCTTTATCTTCGGCTGATAGGGGACGACGCGGTAACCGGTGGGGAAGTCGTGCTGGCCACGAGCAATTACGCTGACTGGCTGGATGGGGGGAGTTGGACGGCCGCTGATCCCTTCCTGGAGTATGTGTTTGATACGGCAGGATCCTACCGGATTGAGGTTGGCTCTTACACCGATTCCCTGGACGGCTATGTGCCTGACACGATCAGCGGGGTGAAGGCCGGCCTTTCCTATCAGCTCAATGTGACCCTTCAGAACCATGCGGTTAACCCGGACGTGATCAGCCTGGAAGGAAAGACGCTGACAATCACCGAAGGCGCGGGAGCGGGCCAGTCCTTTACCATCAATGACTATGACCCTGAAACCGGCACCTTCACGCTTGATGACGCGCTCGTTGACGCGCTGGACCACACCAGCCGTTACAAGGTCACCCAGAGTCTGGCAGGCACCGGTTATGCCCAAACCCAGGATTCCTTCACGGTGGTGCTGACGAGCGCGCCGGCGGCGGGAGAAACGGTTACGGTGGACGTTGCCTCCGTAATGACCAGGACATATAACTCGGATCTGGCCTTTGTGGATGAGGCCAACAACGGGGAGCGCAAGGACTATCAGGTTTATGTAAACGGTGTCTTGAACGGTTCCCTGACGTTTGACGCAAGCAACTGGCATACCCCGCAGACTGTGACCGTTACCGCCATCCATGACAGTGTAGCGGACGGCAGTGACGCCCAGGTGTTCGCGGCCATGGAAGAGCGGGTGGCCTATATCCGCGGCCCGCTCACCATTGACGGCGGCGAGGTGACCAGTGAAGAACTGACTTTGGAAACACCCTACATGCTGCCGGGAGAAACCAACTCTCTGGTGCCCGACGGTGATATCGAATCCGCCGGTACCAGCGGCGGGAAAGCCACGCTTACGGATAACGATATCACGCATTACGATCCGCTGAGCGGGGAAGTGAGCGGGTTTGATCCGCGGATGAACGAGGCGCTTTACCAGGTGGTAATCCTTGACGGCAACCTGGACGGGACCGTCATGGAAGTGGAATCGGTAAGCGGCACCACCATTACCTTTACCACGGACTGGCCCGATGGCGTGGCGCCGGAAGCCGGTGTCAAGTATTACTACATGCCGGTCAACCCCAACATGCGGGTGAATGAGGCCGATCAGGTCGATGTCCTGAACGTCTATAACGGTGACAGCCCGTCGAACGACACAGGGGTTTTGACTGCCGACCGGCTTTACGGCTTGGGCATGGGGCCGGATGCGGTCATTGCCGGCAAGGAAGTGCCCGGCGGCATTCAGTATGCCAACCTGGAGGCATTGAAGCTGGAACTGGGGTACGGCAATGACACACTGACCGTTGAATCCACCCACCGAGGGGCCACGGAAATCTCAGGGGGCGACGGAGCAGATGCAATCACAATCAAGACGATCACGGGGCACACGACTATCGATGCAGGCGAAGATGACGACACCATCCATGTGGGCAGCGATAGCGGGATGCTGGACCAGGTCTACGGGTTGCTGACCATTGTCGGCGGCGGCGATATGGACCATGTCTTCGTCGACGATAGCGGAGATAACTCGGATAACGCCGGCACCCTGACCCGGACGACTCTGACCGGACTGGATATGCCCTCGGTGGAAGAAGTCCAGACGATCAGCGTGCGGGCGGAAAGCGGCAGCTATCTTCTGGCGACGCCGGGATTCGGAACCGATGCCGGTTTGGCGGGTTCAAATTACGTGACCCGGACCGCCGATTCAGCCACCGTCGAAATAGATTTCGACTTGTATAACGATGACAGCAACCTGGTCCGCGAGCGTCTGGAAGCGCTTTATGGCGTGTCCGGCGGGATTCAGGTAACGCAAACGGTTTACGGTGCCACGAAAACTTACACGGTCACCTTCTCCGGCGACTTGGCCGGATTGGATTTTCCGCGGCTCTCCTGGGCCGAGACATTGAATGAAAACGGCTTGAACGTGGGGAGCCTGGACATCTCCCCTAACGTGGAAGTATTGACGATTGAGGACGGCACCACGGCATCCCTGCTCAATACGGTCCAGGCCCTGACGGTGAATGCCGGGGTCGATGCAAACGGCACCTATCAAATTGGCCTGCGCGGATTTGAAGCGATCTACAATGCGAAATTGGGCTGGACCAATTATGTGTACGTGGGCGATCAGAACCTAATCGCGTGGACCGACCCGATTGCCTATAATGCCGGTGCCGAAACGGTGTACGATGCGCTGGCCCCGATCCTGAATCCCAATAACAGCCGTAACGACCTGCCATGGACGAATAACGTCTCGGTGCGCAAGGTTGATAATGTGCTGTTCATAACTTTCCAGGGGGCATACGGCGATCTCGAAATCGGATACGGCGATGTGGACACGAGTGGTTTGACCGATGTCGACGTTGTTTTGGATACACGGCTCACCGGGATTAACTACTACAGTCTGGAAGCATTGGACATCGATCTTGGATCCGGTAATGACCGGTTCGATGTCGAGGACACCGCTTCAGGAACCCCGACGATCGTCACCACGGGCAGCGGGAATGATACTATAAATGTATATAATAAAGACCGTTCCCTGGACGGTATCCTGGCTGAGCTGACGATTGATGCCATGGGAGGGAGAAACACGCTGAACGTGGACGGTTCAGGTGATACGGTGGCGGATACCGGCGTTCTGATAACCCATGCGGCGATTACCGGGCTTGCTCCGGCGGATATCAACTATGCGAGCACGGGCGGCAACTTCAGCGGAGGCATCACCATCTGGAGCGGTACGGCCGGAGATACGATAACCGTTGAAAGCACGCACAAGACGGTGGGGCTCCGGACCATCACAACCCTGAATACAAATGAGGGTGGTGATACGGTTACGGTCTCGCTTGATGCCTCAACCGATGGATTCTTCGTGCTCAACACCGAGGAGGGGGATGACTTTGTCTATGCTTCCCCTGCAACACATCATCCGGATTCATCAGTTACACTTGATGATTCCACGCTTCCCCTGGTGATCTTCGGGGGTGATGGCGCGGACACGATCTATGGCGGAAACAATGATGACATCATTATCGGAGACCTGGGAAGGGTCTACTACTATAACGAAACGGGGGATGTGGCAACATCCCTCGGCAATGGCGCCCCTGTAGTCGGCGGGACGGTTGACGTAACAGCCTCCCTGGGTTACCAGCCTGGTGCTGATCCCTTGCTAAGCTCCCGGGCCATCCGCCTTGAAGGCGGCGCTGAGAACGGCGAAACCTGGTTTATCGCTATCAATGAAAATGGATCAGCGTTGGTTTCAGCGGAATATACGGTTGTTGATGATCTGAATGAGACTCCTGAGACTATTGCCACGCAGCTTGCTCTTCTGCTGGGGGCTGAACTGTCCGACTACAATATCAACGGCTACTCGGTCAGTGCGGAGGGTAGCAGGCTCATCATAACAAATTCGGTTGGGATGCCATTATTTACAGTCAGTCATGGTGTCACAACAGAAGACAGGACCGATGGTTTAATCAGAGAGCCTTCAAAGATTTTCTCAATCGATCAGTCTACGGGCGGTGAGGATGCCATTTACGCAGGAGCAGGTTCGAATCAGATTATAGGTGGCTACGGTGCTGACAATATAACAGCAGGAACTGGCGATAACGTGGTGTTTGGGGATGCCGGTCAGGCGGATTACGACACGGACGGCGCGGTTCTGAACCTCCAGACCACGGACACGGTGGATCATCCGGAGTACGGCGGGGATGATATCATCACCGTGGGCGACGGCACGAACCACA
>ERZ795058.552-NODE-552-length-57609-cov-20.311985_pt1 | contig 57609 bp, 52 predicted proteins | sample MGYA00375142_ERZ795058 | MGnify/ENA primary metagenome ERZ795058 (study PRJEB30187, sample SAMN05720210) | activated sludge metagenome | isolation source: anaerobic digester from wastewater treatment plant | place: Japan | collected 2015-04-20 ... | reverse complement strand
ATCTGATTGCAAATGTCGAAAAATACTGATATCTATGCGTTAATTTGACGGATACAAGGCGAATGTGGCTTTAGCCCGAGCACCGCGCGCAACGAAGTGAGCACGGAGCGGAGCGCTTACACGCAGTTATATGCTGAAAAGCGCGAATATTACTACTTTTTTCTAAATGATTTAGTCATTAATTCAAACAATTCCCTTGAGTTATTTAGAGAGGATATTTCCATATCAGAAACAAAAAGAATTAACGTCTCAAAAATGACTTTTTTTAAAGAAATCATATCATCTTCATTAACTAAAGCAAATTCTTCTTCACTAGGAATTATTCCATGTTGAATGTTATTTCTACATCTAGTATATATTTCTTGAAGCCCTGTTGAATTCTTTTTACCTGCTTTAAAAAAATCTTGTTTTGATTTCACGCTAAACAGGTAATTAATAAATTGATTAATACCGTTTATATCCAAATCTGTTTCGCTATCAACACGAAAAATGTGATTTAATAAAATAAAATAATTCGTCATTCTATTTGATGCGTTTGTATCATTAACTATATGAAAAATGCATTCTAACGATTTACATATTTTCATTTCTAATTGAGTTCTAGTAGTTTCATCTTTTGATAGTAATTTTAACCATTTATCATATTTTATCAATTTGCGTTTATTTAAGTAAAAAGAAAAATCATGGCTAATTAAATATGTATTCTTAAGTTTGTAACCATCTGCATCTTTCGAGTAGTGAACAATCAGTCCTTCATCTAAAGTCCATATTTTTTCATTACTAATTACAATTTTACTTTCATTTAAAACCCACTTGGTTTGCTCAAGATAGTTTAAAACAAATATAAAACCGATTGTTTCTTTAAGGTATTTCAAGGATAGAGAATTATTTCCAAGTTTATGTGCAACTGAATCTGTAATTACAACTTTAGCAAATACATCATTTTTAAATATTGGACTTATGGGTAATTCCCCATTTAAACTATTTTTTGATACAAAAGTAACTTTTCCGATTTTTATATCTTCTTCAAGAACGATACCATAGATTGGATAAATAAAAGTCCGAGCGTTATCTCTCTTATGAATTGAAAGTTTTGTAGCACTTTTATGCTGAAAGAAATAATCCATTAACATTAATGACCCCAGTTCAAAATATATTCCATGCAATGATAATTCCGCGCTTTTATGCCTATAACGTTCCGCGTGTAGCCGAAGTTGCCGGAGCGCAGCGCAGGCAATTTGGGAGAGGGCGGTACTCCGCCCGAACCGGCTACACGCTGTTGTGCGATGCGGCCAATAGCAACCAGTTTATTCCAGCCGAAGCACAGGATGTGCGCAGGCTGGGCAATCACTCCCTTTTTGATTTTACTATCTCAAAATCTGAGTTCTCGTCATTATGCAATTCAATTCGTATTAATTCTTTTTTATTTCTGATTTCCCAAACTTGCTTATTGTTTTCAATCTTATAAAGAGTCGTGGCATTTTTAAAATTCGTAATATTTTCAGAAGTAAATGTTTTTAAAAGTCCATCTTCATTTACAATAAATCCAAAAGCAGATCCGCGTGATTGAATAAAATAACTAGTATCTTTATCAAATTGTTCTGGAACTATATATATATTACTTTTATTAAACTTTAATTTATCTAGATCATCAGTCTTAATAATATTGATTAAATCGGCTTCGTTTAAAGATTTATCTCTTGGAGAACATCCAATCATTAGTATTATAATAGAGAAAAAAAAGATACAATTAACGTTTGTCTTCAACTTTGACCTCCACTGGTTTCCGAGCAGAACCACTTATGTTATTCATTAAACTTGAAACATCTGCTTTGATAATAGCTTCACTTGTCAATTTATCTTTGGCAGTAAAAAAATACAGGCTTGTTGTTTCAGATATTTTTCCTTCTTGAATTTTTACTGAAAGATTATATATTTGATTGCCTTCATCGTCTCTTTTACCTGTATGCGATGCGATTAGCGTTATAGATGTAGTTTTATCTCCGGAATTAATTTTTGAAGTAGCAGATTTCCACTTGTCAGCCAAATCTATAATTTTTTGACCGTTATATGCACTTAAAACATGTCTATTTCTGTGCATAACCCATCTTGGACCAGGCTTATAGAGAACATCATTAAAAGTTGACAATGAATTGTCTCTAAAAACCCAGCCTACCGGAACAGTATCACCTTTTTTTAATTGAATACCAGTATCAAGAAGAGCATTGCCATCTGGGTCAACATATCTCACTGGGTTATTACCTGCATAATGGTAAAGATTAAGGTTAACAGGATTATAAACCCCTCCATGACCTTTGAGCACTTCTGCAGGATTAAATTCCTTTCCTGCTTTTTTGGCATCCAATCTGTCCTGTACGTTCGGCAGATACTCATCTAAAATCGGATCAGGACTGACCCATTTCCCAATTCGGGAATCATAGTATCTGCTGTATACTACACAGGGAAAAGCCAGTATTAACAGAAATATCAGCAACCTATTCAAAGTAGTCATGATATTTAACCTCCAGTTCTTTTAGTCTTCGTGTATATGACCGATCTTCAGAAATTTTCACACCATCGGTTTTCTCAATTGTTTTCATGCCTTCTGTATTATTTCCTTGTACCGCAGTTTTCCAGTAATCTTCAGGAGTCGGCGGAGCACTGCCAAGATTTTCGGCTATCTTTTCATGTTCTATTGCCCTGAAATAATAAGGCTTTCTTTCTTTGGGCGATTCAAGACTATTGCATATTTTACCATAGCAATGAGCCAAAACTTTATGATTATGTGAATTCTTTGGATGAAGGCCGACGGATTTTTCAAGATATTTAATAGCAGTTTTGAAATCTCCCTTTATCATATAAGATACAGCATTTTTATGCAACAGTGAACCGATATATTCCTTTTTTAGACAGGGTTCGCATATATACGCCATTTGTAAAAGCCTGCTTTGGAATATGCATGTCATCAATGTAAAAAAGATCAGGCACTTCTCCACCTCCGCTTGTTACTTCAATGTTATAATATGTTCCATCATTTAACACATATCTGCAAAAAGTATGATCTGGGGCCTCTACAGCATATATTGGATACCCTAACTTCTCAGCAACAATCATGTAAAGCAAAGGTAATGAGGTACATACGCCTTTTTTCCGATCCAATACACTTGAAATAAAATGATTATAAGGCTTACGGCCTAAAAAGTCGTCTTTGTCATAACTGAAGCCATATTCTCGGAAAAGAACAGTGTTTATTGCCGCGATTCTATATACCGGGTCTGTTCTATCTTTGACATGAAGCTGAACCCTTGATGCGATACTGTCAATTATTTTCATATATTTTGAAAATTCGATATCAGGGTAAATTTCTTTTGAAAGGATGAGAGCCACAATTCCAATGTTCCATTTCTCTTCAGGTTGTTCCAAATATTCAAATATTGACACGTCTTCAGTTTTCTTGCTACAATTGAAAAGGAATATAAGACTGATACATGTGATCAATATTGTACTCTTTTTACAGTTCATTTCATCTCCTCAAAACCGGCGCACGGACGCGCCGGAAAAGTTTTATTGGCCGTTTCGCACAACGTTTCCGAGTTTGAGACGTTGGTGAGTCTAGCGTTACAGCGCTTGACGAACCAATGTGGGCGCGCTAGCCTCATGAATCAGCTTCCTTGATAAACACCGTGAATTGGTCTGCATCTTCGAATAATCATCTTCGAAAAGCCGCGCCCCGTAAGCTCAAACTCGGTGTTATACGACGTGGGGTGGCCCGGCGAAGTCAGAGCAGCAAGGATGCTGAGGCCTTACAGTTTTTTTAATATTCGTCATTAAATATAATACCACCAGGAACAGATTTATACTTTTCAATATGTTTATTCTGGTATTCTATAAAGTCAATTGGCTGGCGTTTTAGTAAATGCTGTTTCATTAATTCAAAATCATTTTTATATTTCTCTACTCCTAAGGCTAATGCTCTCATAAAAAATAACCTATCAAACGAGACTACTTTATAATCACTATATTCTATAGATCCTTCAGCATAAAAATAATAATCCAACAATGCAATGCTTCTCCATATTTCAAAACCATTAATTACAACTCCTAGGTCTCCCCATATGTCTTTTTTGTTGTTAGGATACTTTTTTGATAAATCTTTGTAGTCATCATTTGTAATAATAAGATCGATATCTTGGCCTCTTTTCCTTAATCCATAGTATTCCATAGCTAATCCACCAATTATTAAGGGTTTAGTATTAAACTTAAAATTAAATCCTTGAAGCTCCAAAGCTTTATCTATTATTTCATTTCTATCCATCCTTGAATCACCTCATTTTTTTATAAAAGCTTCGAAGCTTTCCCCTAAGATCGGCGCATGGAAGCGCCGTGTTTTTGCCCCCCATGTCGTATAACGTCCCGCGTGTAGCCGAAGTTGCCGGAGCGCAGCGTAGGCAATTTGGGAGAGGGCGGTACTACGCCCGAACCGGCTACACGCTGTTGTGCGATGCGGCCAATAGCAACCAGTTTATTCCAGCCGAAGCACAGGACGTGCGCAGGCTGGGAAATCATTCTCTTTTTGATTTTATTATTTCAAAATCAGAGTTATCTTCATTATTAAGTTTTATTGTAATTATCTCTTTGCCATTATCAATTTCCCAAAAATATATATTGTCTTCAAATTTAAACAGTGTGTTTATTCGTTTATCTGCAAACTCCTTTTCACAATTAAATGCTTGAACGTATGACTCTTTATTGACAATAAAACCTAGTCCCGAATCTTTAGTTTGTATATAGTATGATACATTATCCCCTTTTTTTTCTGGAATCAAATATATATTTCCATTCTTGTAACTTTGCTGATCTAAATCTTCAGTCTTGATAATATTTACTAACTCGGCATCACTTTTCGAGTTGTTAAATTGCGAACAGCCCCCCAAAAATGTCAAAAATAATGCAAATAGAATATTTTTAACGTTTGTCTTCAACTTTGACCTCCACTGGTTTCTGAGTAGAACCACTTATGTTATTCATTAATTTTGAAACATCTTCTTTGATAATAGCTTCACTTGTCAATTTATCTTTGGCAGTAAAAAAATACAGACTTGTTGTTTCAGATTTTTTACCTTCTTGAATTGTTACTGAAAGATTATAAATTGCATTGCCTTCATCGTCTATCTTCCCAGTGCTTGATGCGATTATCGTTATCGATGTAGTTTTATCGCCAGAATTAATTCTTGAAGTAGCGGATTTCCATTTGTCTGCAAGCTCGATTATACTTTTACCATTATTTATCTGCAAAGAACTTCTATTCTTTTGAGCAACCCAGCGAGGCCCTGGTTTATAAAAAATACTGTCAAAGCCGAAACTTTTGCTTTGGAAAACCCAACCAACCGGAACAGTATCTCCCTTTTTTAAAGTGATTCCAGTATCAAGAAGAGCATTGCCATCTGGGTCAACATATCTCACCGGGTTATTACCTGCATAGTGATAAAGATTAAGATTTACAGGATTATAAACCCCTCCATGACCTTTGAGCACTTCTGCAGGATTAAATTCCTTTCCTGCTTTTTTGGCATCCAATCTGTCCTGTACGTTCGGCAGATACTCATCTAAAATCGGATCAGGACTGACCCATTTCCCAATTCGGGAATCATAGTATCTGCTGTATACTACACAGGGAAAAGCCAGTATTAACAGAAATATCAGCAACCTATTCAAAGTAGTCATGATATTTAACCTCCAGTTCTTTTAGTCTTCGTGTATATGACCGATCTTCAGAAATTTTCACACCATCGGTTTTCTCAATTGTTTTCATGCCTTCTGTATTATTTCCTTGTACCGCAGTTTTCCAGTAATCTTCAGGAGTCGGCGGAGCACTGCCAAGATTTTCGGCTATCTTTTCATGTTCTATTGCCCTGAAATAATAAGGCTTTCTTTCTTTGGGCGATTCAAGACTATTGCATATTTTACCATAGCAATGAGCCAAAACTTTATGATTATGTGAATTCTTTGGATGAAGGCCGACGGATTTTTCAAGATATTTAATAGCAGTTTTGAAATCGCCCTTTATCATATAAGATACAGCATTTTTATGCAACAGTGAACCGATGTATTCCTTTTTAGACAAGGTTCGCATATATACGCCATTTTTAAAAGCCTGCTTTGGAATATGCATGTCATCAACGTAAAAAAGATCGGGCACTTCTCCGCCACCGCTCGTTACTTCAATATTGAGATATTTTCCATTCTCTAATACATATCTGCAAAAAGTATGATCTGGCGCCTCTACCGCGTATATCGGATACCCTAACTTCTCAGCGACAATCATATAAAGCAAAGGTAATGAAGTACAGACACCTTTTCGGCGATCCAATACGCTTGAAATAAAATGATTATAAGGCTTTCGCCCTAAAAAATCATCTGTATCATAACTAAAGCCATATTCACGGAAAAGAACCGTGTTTATTGCCGCGATTCTATATTCCGGGTCTGTTCTATCTTTTACATAAACTTGCACTCTTGCGGCAATGCCTTCAATTATATTCGTATATTGTGAAAATTCAATGTCTGGATAAATGTCTTTCGATAGAATGAGAGCAGTAACGCCGATATTCCAGTTCTCTTCTGGTTGCTCCAGATAGTCAAATATTGACATGTCTTCAGTTTTCTTGCTACAATTGAAAAGGAATATAAGACTGATACATGTGATCAATATTGTACTCTTTTTACAGTTCATTTCATCTCCTCAAAACCGGCGCACGGACGCGCCGGAAAAGTTTTATTGGCCGTTTCGCACAACTACATATATACGCAATGCGCAAAACATCCCGATTTGGAATGATATGTGCATTGCGTATATCATTCCAATTTCAAGTAATACACGCAATTCAAATGCGATCAAAAGGATCGATTATTTCCTTCAAATCCCTTTCCTCTGTCCTCTCTCATGCCTCATCAATTTTCACCGTCGAACCGAAAAAATCACAGCTCCATGACCATTAAAATCTTTATGAGTAATCTTTCCGAAAAAGTCAAATCCAAAATAAGCAACCCCACCATAGAAAATATTACGTGCGCCCTCACCCAGAATGAGACGAAAGTTGGCGAAGCCAAAAAAGAAAAACCTTTCCCGGGAGAGGGCTTTCTATCATTATTTTAATGCTTCAGCATGTATTAAATGATACCAAGAACACCTAAATCGTCCGACGCAGTCGGACACTAAGGCGGTACGAGAACCGCCATCGAGGCGCTTCACACGCAAACTGCTCGACTCTTTTTGTGCCGTCCTGGCACAGAGTCTCGTTGCCATCATCGTGATGGCTCAAAGTTTGCAATAAAGCGCCTCGCAACGGGCGACCGCAGCATCCGGCGAAAAGCCGGTGCGAGGAATTCGCCCGACAAAGAGCCAGGAGTGGGATCTCTCTGTCCAACGCTTACGGACTTCCTGTCCGCGTTGGATTCGCGCCATCCTGGCGCAGAGGAAGAGAAGCAGTCTAGCGCTTAAGCATGTATTGAATGATACTAATTAAACCTAAACCATTCGGCGAAGCCGAATACATTATAAGCGCAGACTATCGCAGTCATTTCGAAGAAATGCGCGATAGTTCTGTCGCGATTAGCACCGCGCAGCGGCGCCCTTTTCTTTCGTCCATTTCTTTTGGGCGATGCAAAAGAAATGGACAAAACCGGGTAAAGGGTGTGGAACACCCTTTGAAGCACGTCCGACTCTCGGACAAACCGGATTTCAAAGGCGAAGCCTTTGATTTTATTGCATGACACCATGCATCTACCGGTCAAAGGGCATGAAATGCCCTTTGAAGTAAGCCCAACTCTTGGGCAGAAAATAGGCTCCATAAGGCAGCAGGAACGATCCCTGCAAAGCGATGCCTACAATTCGCAACAGGAGGTTGCAGTAATAGGCATCGCAAGAAGCCTTGTGAGGGAGCTTTTACCCTCGGTTTCATGAAATTATTGCTAATTCTCCGCGAACCTCCTGTTCGCTCCGAATGCAACGGAAAATTGACTTTACACCTCAAACTCGGAGGAAATGCTTGCGTTCTCCCGCTATGGTCTGCGACCATCTCGCGGGCAGTCGGAACGATCCCGACAAACGAGACGCTTCAACAAGCGACTGCTCGACTCTTTATCGCGCCATCGTGGCGCAGAGTCTCGTATCCATCATCCTGATTATAAAAGTCGCGATAAAAGCGTCTCGTCGGTTTCCGCCTCCGTGCGGAATTTATCAATATTTTCAATATACTTCTAGTATTTCTCCGCGAACCTCCTGTTCGCTCCGAATGCAACGGAAAATTAACTTTACACCTCAAACTCGGAGGAAATACTTGCGTTCTCCCGCTATGGTCTTCGACCATCTCGCGGGCAACCTTTCCGCCTCCGTGCGGAAAGTTCTTGACAACTACATACTCCCAAATAGCTTGTCACTATTGACCCCAATCAATATTGAAATTTTCCTTTATTGCAGATATCAGGAGTTATTATGCAGAAAAGTTATTCTATGAAGGCGTCTGAAATATCAAAAAAATGGTATGTTGTAGACGCTGAAGGTAAAGTTCTGGGCAGACTTGCAACCCAGATCGCGACTATCCTCAAAGGCAAAAACAAGCCTGAATTCACACCAAGTATGGACATGGGTGATTTCGTTGTCGTTATTAATGCCGAAAAAGTGGCTCTAACAGGTAAAAAAGAAGATCAGAAAGAATATTTCTCTCATTCAGGTTATCCCGGCGGAGACAGATTCAGAAGCGTTAAGAAATACAGAGCTGAAAAGCCTGAATTTATCATCGAGCACGCTGTCAAGGGAATGCTTCCTAAAGGTCCTCTCGGCAAACAGATTGCTAACAATCTTAAGGTTTATGCCGGAAAAGATCATCCTCACGCGGCTCAGAAGCCCGAAAAACTTGATATTTAAGTAATGGAGTAATATAAATGGCGGCAGCTAAATTATACGCAACAGGAAGAAGAAAATCTTCAATCGCGAAAGTTTACTTGAAACCCGGCTCGGGCAACATCATGGTAAACAAAAAACCTCTTAACGAGTATTTCAGAAGACAGACTCTCGAACTCGTTATCAAACAGCCTCTTGGCGCTGTTGATAAACTTGCGGGCTTCGACATCGACGCTTATGTAACAGGCGGCGGATGGAGCGGTCAGGCCGGTGCGATGAGACTTGGCATTTCAAGATGCCTCGTTCTTTTTGACGAAAGAATGAAAAAGACTCTCAGAGAAAGCGGTTTCCTTACACGTGACGCGAGAAAAGTTGAGAGAAAAAAATACGGGCACAAAAAAGCGAGAAAAAGCTTTCAGTTCTCAAAAAGATGATTATTGCTTTGCAATTCAAAAGCCGGTTTCGACCGGCTTTTTTTATGCCTATTTATTCTTGACCCTGAAACAATCCTTCAGCCTGATAAAAAGATGAAAATAATCTCCGTAAAATTTTCAGAAGAATCCATCAGACTTACAATAGATAACGAAAAGCTCGTTCTTCCGGTTGAAAGCCGTTTCATGAAGCTGAAAGCCGGCAGCGAGATTGATGAAGATTATTATTCTGAACTGAAAACGGAATCGGATAACTATTCGGCGTATCTTGCGGCATTGAGGTATCTCAGAAACATTCATTCAGCCGAAGAAGTGAAACGCAGTCTGATAAAAAAAGGTTTTTCAAAAAAAACAGCCCAATTAGTCATGAAAAAGCTTGATGAACGCAAATACATTAATGACTATGATTTTGCATTCAGACTTGCGGAAAATTTAAAAAAACGGTCCTACGGATCAGTTTTTGCGGAAAGCAGACTGCGCCAGAGAGGGGTTGACCCCGCTACAGCGAAAAGTGCCGTGAGAGAAATATTCGGTGCGGATTCTTGCGAAGAGGCTATGCTTAGTCTTCTCAAGAAAAAATACAAATCATTTGACCGCGCGAAGTGCGGAAGATTTCTTTTTTCAAGAGGTTTTCAGCCCGATTCGGTTTACAGAACGCTCAAACAGTTTGAGAATTATTTGAAAGAGGAATATAATGAAAGTCAGAGATCTTAGAAAATCATTCATCGATTATTTTGTGTCGAAACAGCACAAACACGTTCACTCCAGTTCGCTCTTGCCTAAAGACGACCCTACCCTGCTGTTTACGACTGCCGGAATGGTGCAGTTCAAAGCGATGTTTGCCGGAACTGTTAAACTAGATTATACACGCGCGACTACCGTACAGAAATGCCTCCGCACAAGCGATCTTGAAAATGTCGGCAGAACAAAACGCCACTGCACATTTTTCGAAATGCTCGGCAACTTTTCTTTCGGCGACTATTTCAAGGAAGAAGCCATTTCCTTCGCTTGGGAATATTCCACCCAGGTACTCAAACTTGACGCAAATAAAATCTGGGCGTCGATTTATCAGGATGATGATGAAGCCTTTGAAATCTGGAATAAAAAAGTCGGCATTCCGGCTGAGCGTATTGTCCGCCTCGGCAAAAAAGACAATTTCTGGGGACCTGCCGGTGATTCCGGCGCGTGCGGCCCATGCTCCGAGCTTTACATAGACAAAGGTCCTGAACTCGGATGCGGTTCACCCGACTGCAAACCGGGATGCGACTGCGAACGCTACATGGAATACTGGAATCTCGTCTTCAATCAGTTCAACCAGGATACATCAGGCAAGCTTCACCCGCTTCCTCAGACCGGCATCGATACGGGAATGGGTCTTGAGCGCCTTGCAACTATAGTTCAGAATAAAACTTCGATATACGAAACCGATGAGTTTCAGACATTGATTGAGTTTGTATGCAAAGAGCTCAATGTCAAATACGAAGGCGACAATATAGTTCCGATCAATGTCATAGTCGAGCATTCGCGCGCGCTGACTTTCGCGATGAGCGACGGCGCATATCCTTCAAACGAAGGACGCGGTTACGTTCTAAGAAGAATTCTTAGACGCGCGCTCAGATTCGGCCGTACCCTCGGAATCACAAAGCCTTTCATCTACAAAATGGTTGAACCTATTTCGGCGCTTCTCGGCGAATTCTATCCCGAAATTACTGAAGCGAAGAAAAACGTTCAGAACGTTCTCGAAGGTGAAGAAAAGCGTTTCCTTGACACGCTTGAAAACGGAATGACAAAGCTTGATGAAATAATCGAGTCAGCGCTTAAAAACGGCAAAGTAATCAGCGGAAAAGACGCGTTTCTTTTATACGATACATTTGGTTTTCCTGTTGAGATGACGGGCGAAATCGCTCTTGAAAAAGGCATTTCGGTCAACATGAAGGAATTCGAAGACGAAATGAACAAACAGCGCGAACGCGGCAAACAGAGCTGGAAAGGTTCCGACGCTTCGTTTGAAAACGCGATGAACGAACTTTCAAAAATCTGCGGAGCAACTATTTTCAAAGGCTACGACGAAGATTCATCAGAAAGCAAAATCGTTTCGATTTCGGACGGAAAAAGCGTTATTGAATCTGCTGCTTCCGGCGCTGAAGCTTATATGGTTCTCGCCGAAACTCCGTTTTACGCTGAAAGCGGCGGGCAGTCCTGCGATACGGGATTTATCAAAACTTCAAATGCCGTGTTTAAAGTATTCGATGTAAAAAAAGTAAATAAGACATTTGTTCATTACGGAACAGTTGAATCAGGAAGCTTCAAAAAAGGCGACAAAGTCACAGCGGAAATTGATACTGTAAGAAGAAACCTCACAAGGGCGAATCACACGGTAACGCATCTTCTTCAGGCGGCTTTGCGCGAAGTTCTCGGAACGCACGTCAAACAGGCCGGTTCAATGGTCGAAAGCGAAAGAATGCGTTTTGACTTCTCTCACTTTGAAGCGATGACTGCCGATGAAATCGCGCGCGTTGAAAATATCGTTAATACCAAAATATGGGAAAATCTTCCAGTAACCACTCAGATGATGAATCTTGCCGACGCACTCAAAACAGGCGCAATGGCTGAATTCGGCGAAAAATACGAAGACAGTGTCCGCGTTGTTAAAGCCGGCTCTTTCAGCACCGAACTCTGCGGCGGAACTCATGTCGATAACACCGGAAAAATCGGCGTATTCAAGATTCTAAAAGAATCAAGCCCGGGTGCAGGAATACGCCGAATCGAGGGTCTGACACTTAAAGGCGTTCTCGACAGATTCGCGCAGATTAACGAATCATTGTCGGGAGTTCTTTCTCTCGTCAATTGCGCGGAAAAAGACCTTGCACAGCGCATCAAAGATCTTCAGCAGAAAAACAAAGACCTTGAAACGGAACTGGCGTCTTTCAGCAAAGGCAAACTTGCAGATACCGCACAGAACCTGCTTTCTTCGGCAGAAAAAATCAAGGGAACAGACGTCATCACTGCAAAGATTGAAAACCTTTCAGGTGATGATCTCAAGACTCTTGCCGATCTCATCAGAGAACGCTCTTCCGACTGCGCACTTATTCTGATCTCGTCTTTTGATGGCAAGGTTATTATCGTGGCAGCTGCGACGCAAGCGGCAGTCTCAAAAGGCGCTGACAGCGGAGCATTGATTAAGGCGGTTGCTCCTATTCTCGGCGGAGGCGGAGGCGGAAGAAAAGACATGGCTCAGGCAGGCGGAAAGGATTTCTCAAAAGCCGACGAAGCCATTGCTTCAGCAAAAGCCAAGCTTTCGGAAATGATTAAATAGCATATCTTATAAAAAACGGCAGGAAAACCTGCCGTTAATCAATATCAAAAAATAAATACTTCTTAATTAAAAAGCATAACCAAGACGGAAAGAAGCTCTTACGTCTTTCAGCATTTCGCCCTTATAAAAATAATTTTTATATTCCGGAACAAGTTCAACGATAATTCTTTGCGCAAACAAAAACCTGAACGAATAAGATAATGACAGATAGGGATCAACCGAATTTGTCACTCTCACTTTACTTAATACTTTTGTTTCAAGTGAAGTATAAACCAGACCGAAAGTAATTCTCGGTATCATTTCAAAACGGACGGATTTTGACAGATCGTTTTTATATAATGAATAACCGAGCCCTCCCCCGGCGGACATATTATACATTTTGCGGTCTACAATATTTGAAATATTCTTAGCCTTGTATTTTACATAATCGCCCTCAAACTCAACATAAAGCCTGCCCATAAAAGAATCTTTCGAAAACAAACGCGCCAAAGGAAATGACAAAGCCCCGCCGAAAGATGTATAGGAGTTCTCGAAATAATCTTTCCATCCCCCGAGAATTAAATTATACATCGGGAATACCGTAATATAAACTATAGGATCTTCTTTCACTGCTGTATCAGCCACGGCAAATTTCAGCTGTTTCGAAGATCGTCCGCCGTCGGGATTGACAGCAGTAACAAAATACTTCCCAACAGGCATTTCAGCCGGCAGAATAATTTCGGCACTGTTTCCGGCAGTTTTTACAGGTGTGATACTCTGATTATATGATGAGGAAGAAACAACAAATTTGGTATTCGCTGTTATATTATTTCCTTTAACCGTAATCTTAAAGGCAGTCTTGCTGCCCGTCTCGACTTCTTCCGGAGACAATTCATAAATTTCAGGCAAAACCTTACTTTTATCGGCGACTATTTCAAATGATCCGGCACTTTGGAAACCGTTCGGATTAACGGCAATAAGCTTATAACTTCCATTTGCATCATCAGGCAAATCAGGATAAACAAGAGCTTCATTGTAAGATACATATCTGGATTTCAGTTTAACTTTGCTGTCACCGTTAATAAGGAAGAATTCAGTTTTTTCAGAAAAACCGGCTCCCTTTATGCTGACAGGCTTGCCTTTATCGGCAGAACTTACGGCAACAGAAGATGACGAATCGAACGAAGGGACAAGAGCCTTTTCAATTTTTATTTTCGCCCATCTGGATTTTTTACCCATCTGATTATACTTATTCACCGCAGCAACGCGGAATTCATAATTGCCGGGAGCTAAAAAAGTAATGTTTTGATATGTTGAATAAACTTTTTTTGAAAAAACTATTTTTTCCGATTTGTCACGGATTTCGATAAAATAAGCAGAGGCCCCTGCAACAGGTCCCCATTTTAAGGAAGGAGTTGTCTGCGAAAAAATATTAAAAGTTATGATTAACAGCATCGCACAAAACAAACCGATGCGGCAGATTTTATTTAACATAAATTAAACCCTGGGTTCTGATTTCCGGAGCAGAAAGCATTTCGGACAACTTGAATTCAAACACAACACTATCAGGCTTGCTTTCGGCAATGATCTCGCCGTTCTTAAGACTTACCGACTTGACTTCCACTCTGATTTTTCCCGGTTTCAATTTTGAAAGATCTCTGATAGTTATTGAATTTTTTCCGGTCTTCTCAGAAAACAATAGAAATTCCTCACCGCCGACTATTTGCTTCAAAGAAACGTAATAAGTATTTGCGCCTGCAACATTTTTCCATGCAATTGTAATAGGTTTAGGAGATCCTGCATCAATTTTCGAGCCGTTCGACGGCGAAAGAATAACCGGAGATGACAAAGTTTCAGTTATCCTGAAATCCTCTATTCGGCTTTCTGCTAATATTGATTCATCACTTCCGAGAAGAAAAACCCGCCAATAGTATTTTCCTGCATTAGAAAGACTTACGTCGGTTTTTCTTTCAGATGACGTTGAAGTGTGTACAACACTCTTGAATTTATTATCTTTTGCTATATCAATACGGTATAATGATCCCATGTTATTATCATTCCATCTAAAGCGCTGCAAACCTTTTCCGGAAATAGCCCCGGTAACAGGAGAGATCAAACGAAGACTTATTGAATCAAGAACATTTAACTCGCGAACTGATGAATAATCAGAATCTTTGCCGTCAGAATCAAGTGACGCTACACGCCAGTAATATTTTCCGACAGCCGTATCCGGCGGCAGAATTTCTTTATTGGTAGAGATTTCTTTCGAAAATACTTTATCATTAAAAGAAGAATCTTTCGCTAATTCTATCCTGTATTTCTTGGATGATACCTTCCAGTTAAATCTTACTTTTTCGGTTTTGACTGCAGAAACCGAAACATTCGCCGAATCAAGAGGAGCAATCAAAACAGGCGGAGACATACGAAGCTGCTTAACAGCTGAAAATGAAGCAACCTCCGATCCGGTAATACTGCCGGAATAATTCGCCTTTACTGCCCAGTAGTATTTTCCTTCATCGTTTATAGGAAATGAAGTAAATCTTGCAGTTGTTTTTATTGAATTAATAATATTGTTCATTTCAGGATCAGATGCGAGCATAACTTCAAAATCAGATGCGGATTCTGCTCCTGACCACCTCAGCAAAAAAACTGAATTTTGATTAGCGAAAAAAACCTGTGAATTATTTTCAGGATACACTGCCTTAACCGGAGAATCCGATATTACGGAGAATCTGCGAACCTCAGATTTTTCATTTTTATCAACAACGCGCCAGTAATATGAACCGCTGCGTAAAGAAACATTAGAATTTCCTTTAGAAGGAATTGTCTTATAGATTTTCGAAAAACTCCGTGTTTTAGACAGTTCAATCGTTGAAGAAGAAAGACCTTCAAAATTAAAAACAACATCACCTGCACTGGATGAAGTTATAACTTTTTCACCGTCTGCCGGAGATTTCAATATAATATTTTTGGTTTCAATATTCATTTGTCCGCCGGAAAAACGGAATGAATTGGAATCGGAAAGAACTCCTGCCAAACCCACATCCGCAGATCCGCCCTCTACATCCGCCGTTATACCATTCGCATCTTTGGCAATACTCAACCTGCCGTTTTTTAGAGCAAAGGATGTTTTATCCGCTTTTACGCTAAGGTTTAAAGCACCTTTTTTAACAGATATGTTTCCGCCTTCAAAATTTACTTTAACCTCGTCGCCTTCTTTAACGATGATAATCATAGAGTTTGAGTCAATATTAATCTCACCGCCGTCTTTAAACGTTACTACGGCGCTTGAATCATCATCAGTTCTAATGGAATCATAATTAAAAAGAGGAGAATGATTAGAAAGTTCCTCCCATAAGGAATTGTCCGAGTAACGCCGCTGGGCAATTTTTTTTCTGAAAGTAATGAAAGCAACAGCAGACTTATCATCCCTGATTATATGGGAATTTAAATCAATGTAAAGAAGATACGCGCATACGGAGATTATTGCTCCGCTTATGCAAACTACAAAAAAATCTTTATTTAACAATCGCATATTTCTCTTCTTTGCCGTTAGGATCAAAAGATTTAAGCGGAACGTATTTTATTCCGACATATTCTCTGAGTTCTTTGAGAGTCTTCGGCGCATTCGCGTCATTCTTTCTCGATATAACTGCATATATCTGCTGAGGGTCTTTTTTGCCTTTTACTGAAATTCTTTCCATGGGCTCACAAAGATAGAGATCCTTTACAAGATTATACGAATCACTTGATATCAGGATATCGGTACAGAAAGGCTTATTTAGGGACTCTATTCTTGATGCAAGATTCACCGTGTCTCCGATAACGGTATACTCCATTCTGTCATGAGACCCTATCTGGCCGGCAAGAACAGGACCGGTATTTATTCCGCATCCGATATTAATCACCGGCTTTTTGGCGCTTCCCCTGCCTTTGTTGAATTTTTTAAGAGCTTCTCTCATCATCAGAGCTCCTTCAACGGCATTTGCAGTATCGTTTCCTCTTGAAATAGGAGTTCCCCAAACCGCCATTATCGCATCACCGATAAACTTATCAACGACACCGTTTGTTTTATTAACGCATTCTACCATAATACTCATATATTCATTCAGAAATTCCACAACTTCTTCCGGCTGAAGATTCTCGGAAATGGAAGTAAAGGAACGTATATCAGAAAAAAATACTGCAGCGGTTTTTCTTTCACCGCCGAGCTTAAGTTCATTTTTCAGAATCATATCTGCGATTTCTTTATTCACAAATTTTCCGAAGGCGTCTTTCATTTTCTCACGTTCCGCAAGACCTCTCGCCATATCTTCAAATGATTCCGAAAGAATTCCAATCTCATCACGGGATTTTGATTTAACAGAAATATCAAACTTACCGTTTCTGATTTCGTTTGAAATAGAAACAAGTCTGCGGATCGGTTTTGTTATAGTCTTTGAGAAAAAGTAGACGAACAGAATCGCAAGATTAAGCACGATTACGGCAATCAGAACTGTCTGTTTCTGAAGCTTTCTGACCATTCCGAAAGCCTGTTCTTTAGAAACTATTGAAATTACACCTGTATCAGAAAAACCGGTTTTATTATATGCGCCAAGCCATGTTTTTGAACTTGAATCAGCATACTCGATTTTTTCGCTATTGATTGTGCTCTGAAGCATTTTTTTGACAATAGGCAGGTCTGCAACAGAACCGTTTTCGATAACCATTTTTTTATCATAATGAGCGAGCAGTTCTCCCCTGCCGTTTACAAGAAATGACTTTATAAGATCGGGGGATTTTACCGCATCATAAATTTTTTCATTTGAAAACATTATGCAAAGCGCGGCGCGGCTGTCAGATTCATACGGAATAAGAATTCCTATAACGCCGCTTCCGAAATAGGAAGATAGATTGAGAGCAAAGTCCGCGCCGTTGATTGAACTGAAAACACTTTCTTTTTCGGATTCAAGTATTTTTAGAAATATATCAGAATCAAGTCCCGAGTCCGCCAAAAGAATTTCATTATAGAGCTTTTTTGTTTCTTTTACTGAACCTTTTTCATTTCTCAATACACCGATATAAATCATATCCGGATCTCTTTTGAAAAGAAGAGAAGAAAAAAGCGCCGAATCGTCATCTGAATCAGAATCAACTTTAGACGAAGCGTCTCCGGCACCTTCGTCCTTAACCGCCAAAATCGCAATTTTACTTTTTTCAATTACTGAAAGAAAGTCGGATTTCACCTTCTGTGATATAAGGTTCGCGTTCTGTATCGTATTGCTTTCAATATTTCGCTCGCTATCTGAAGTAAAAAGATAGGTCGAAATATATGTGAGAAGCGAAAAAGACAGAATTATGATAAGCGAAATAATGAATATCATCTTTACACTGATTGGAATCATAAAACGCTTTTTTTTATTTTCAGCCATACTGCACCCAGCTATTGTTCAATTTTACATAGACCCATAGAAATAATCATTTCAGTATAAATATATACCCCAAAAACGAGTGTCAAGCACGAATTGTGTCAAAAACACTTTCCAGTTTTAATTTTTGAGCACGATGACGTACCCTGACCGCATCTATAGCATATTTCATTCGGAAGAATTCCTTCTTCAAAAAACTGTTTGATGTTATCCATTGTCGTTCTGGCAATATTCTCAAGAGCTTCTTTCGTAAAAAACGCCTGATGAGCGGTTATCAGCACGTTCGGAAAAGTGAGAAGACGCGCAAGAATATCATCATCAATTACGCTGTTTGAATAATCTTCAAAAAAGTAATCACTTTCCTCTTCATAAACATCTAGTCCGGCATACCCTACTCTTTTTTGCTTCAATGCCTCAATGAGATCCTTGGTATTAATCAGCTTTCCGCGGCTGGTGTTAATAAGCATTACATCCGGTTTCATTTTTGAAATAGAATCCGCATTTATCAGATACTCGGTTTCCGGCGTCAATGGACAGTGAAGAGTTATTATATCGGATTCGCGGTAAATTGTATCAATATCGGCGTATTCAAATCCGATTTCCGAGGCCGATTTTTCATCTTTGTATGAATCAAACGCAAGAACGCGCATCCCGAAACCTTTGAGAATTCCGCACATTATACGCCCGATTTTTCCTGTACCGATTACCCCTGCAGTCTTGCCGTGAAGGTCAAACCCCTTAAATCCGCCGATAGTAAAATTATTATCCTTTGTACGGATATATGATTTATGAGTTTTCCTGTTCAATGTCAGCATCAGAGCTGCGGCATGTTCGGCAACAGCATATGGAGAATACGCAGGAACCCTGACCACATGAATTTTACCGTAAACAGCCTGAAGATCTATATTATTATATCCGGCGCATCTTAGAGCAATAAGCTTAACTCCGGCATCAAGAAGTCCTTCAACCATATCCTTTCTGACAGGGTCATTCACAAAAAGACATACCGCATCATAACCCTTAGCCAGAGGAAGAGTGTCCGCAGAAAGATGATCCTCAAAAAACTTCAGCGTAAAACCGTAATCTTTGTTCATATTTTCAAAAGATTCGATATCGTACTTTCTTGAATCAAAAAAAGCAATTTTCATTTTATTCATATTACACCTCTATACTTGCAAAAGCATTTTAGCACATAATGCCCATTTTTCAATGATTAAACCGGCCGCTAACGCCTCAATTGCGTATTCAGATTATACCTTTAACGGCTTTTTCTGCAATACTTTCGGCTTCAGCAAGCCATTCTTTTCTTTCTTCCATATTACTGTCGGCAATTATTCGGAACATTCTGCGGTAATATTTTTCGATTCCGCAAAAAGCAAAAACAGATTGCTTCCAGATATTCTCAAGAGGATCATGGAAATAATTGTTCTCACGGTCTTCTTCCGTATTGGACGTATTTAGAACTACTCCGGTTTTGCCCTTGAGTTTTCCGACCGGAAGTCCTCCGCCGGAATCTCCCGCCGGAAAATCATAAGCATGCGGAGGTCTGATAACGCGGTCGATATAGCCTTTGAGAATAGCGGGCGGCTGACCCCACCAGTTCGGATGAATGAAAATAATAATATCCGATTTCAAAAGTTCATCGGCATATCTGTTAACAAGCGGATCACTTGATTGGTCAGAACCGAGCTCTTCACAAGTGATTACCGGATTAAATTTTTCGGCATACAAATCATGAGCAAAAAGTTCAACTCCCAGCGTTCCGAGTTTGCAACATACTCTGTTAAAAATCGCGTGGTTAAAACTTTTTTCATATGGATGAGCCAGAATAACACTTGCTTTCATAATAATCCTTTTTTTATTTTAGGGCATTAATCATCGAATAAATCTTTTCTGCTTGATTATAGCAGCACTAATATAATAAAGTCATATATTGTGAAAGCATTTTAGAGACAATGAAAAAAAAGAATGAATATACTTTTTTACATTTTCCTGGAAAGTCATAAGAATATAAACTACAGGAACTGAATCATGAAACTTCTTTTAAAATTATCACTTATACCAGTGTCAATATTTATATATAGCATATCCTTGACCTCGGACAAAATAGAATGGCCTGCTTATCCGGGAATACCGGGCGGAAAAAATAAATTCATTCAGGTTGACGGCATGCTGTTGAAAACTCCAAACGGGAAACCTTTTCTCATAAAAGGAATCGCGTTCGGAAACCATGTCTGGTCAAATCCTCAGTCCAGTGAAGGCTTTACACATCATGGTCCCGATGATTTCGAGCGGATTAAATCCATGGGATTTAACTCCGTAAGATTTTATTTAAATTATGCCCTTTTTGAAAGTGATTCAAAACCATACGTATATAAACAATCAGGATTTGACTGGCTTGATAAAAACATTGCCGCGGCTCGGAAACACGGCATCTACATTGTTCTCAATATGCACGTACCTCAGGGCGGCTATCAATCAAACGGTAATGGCGATGAACTATGGACAAATTCTGAAAACCGCGCACGTCTTACAGCGCTATGGAAAGAAATCGCGAAAAGATACAGCAATGAAGAGATTATTATCGGTTATGGACTTTTAAACGAACCCGTTCCCAATAAAAGCTGTGACCAATGGAAAGATCTCGCACAGCAAATAACCGAGGCGGTCAGATCAGTTGACTCGAATCATATTCTTTTTATCGAACGGGTAAACTGGCTCAAGTTTGCTTCATCGCCTTCGGACAGGGAGAATATGTACTTTCCAGAAATCAAAGATCCTGCTCCTAAAAAAAATATAGTATATGAATATCATGCCTACAGTCCGATAGAATTTACTCATCAGAACGTAAGCTGGATTCCAATGTTTAAAAACAAATTTGCAGTGTATCCTGATTCATCAAAAATAAACGCAGAAGGAGAAACATGGCTGGGATTTTCCGAAGGGAATCCCGAAGCAGGGAGCGGCAGTTTTGAATGGAAAACTCTAACCGGCAGCATCGTAAAACCGGCAAAAAAAGAATTCAAAATCGCTAAACCCGTTATTCAGCTGCAAAACATTGGCAGAAACGGCAAGATATGGATAGATGAGATAATAATAGAAGAATTCAATTCTGCCGGAAAGAAAATAAAAACAACAAAATCCTCCATTGACGGCGACAAAGGCTGGTATTTCTGGAGCAGAAATAATTCAGGAAAAATCAGTTCTGAGTCAAATGTCGATGGTGCCGCCGCAGACAACTGCATGACTGCAAGCGGAACAACTGATGATGCGGTTGCAAGTCTTGATTCATTAAAATTTGTAATTAACCGCGGAAGCACTTACAGAATCTCAGGAAAAGTTAAAGGTAAAAATATTCAAAAAGGAGCAATTCTCCGCTTCAGAATTGACTATTACGGCTGTGATCTCGTATATAGCTGGAATAAAGAAGGGCTCAAAGCAATAATTGATGAATATGTCCGGTTTTCAAAAAAAAGAAATGTTCCTCTATACCTAGGGGAATTCGGATTATATCATGAAACTTTCAAAAATAACCGCGGAGGAGAAAAGTGGCTTTCCGACATGCTTGATATCCTTACCGCCGGAAAAGTAAACTACAACTATCACACATACCATGAATCCGGATTCGGGATTTATATGAATGGTGACCACGAATTTCCTGATCCCGTTCATTTAAATAAAACAGTTGTGAATATTTTTGTTTCTAAACAAAAAGTCAAAGCGCATTAAGTCAGCTAATTAACTGTACTTGCGTAAAACAATATCATAATCGAATACCGGTGAAATTAATTTGACAATAAACAGGCTCAATCTCCAAATGTTAAAAATCCGGGTCAGGTGAAATTTATGGGAAAAAAAGCATATTTGATTCTTGAAGACGGCAGTGTTTTCGAGGGGGAATCGTTCGGCTATGAAGGCGAAAACCTCGGAGAAGTAGTTTTCAACACTTCACTAAGCGGTTATCAGGAAGTTCTCACAGATCCGTCATACTGCGGTCAGATTGTAACAATGACATATCCGATGATCGGCAACTACGGAGTTAATCCCGAGGATATCGAATCATCAAAAGTCCAGGTGGCCGGGTTTGCCGTAAAAGAATACGCGAAACGCCACTCCAATTTCCGTTCATCATCGTCGCTCGGCGATTATCTTAAAGAATACAGAATTCCTGCGATAGAAGGAATCGACACAAGAAAACTCACACTTCACATACGCGATAAAGGCGCCTTGAAAGGCGGAATATTCTTTTCTACAGAAGGTGCCGCTGAAAGACTGAAGGCTCATCCTTCAATGAACGGACTAGACCTCGCGTCAAAAGTTTCAACAGGTTATGTATACAATTTCGGAGACCATTCTAAAGACAAGCCTTTGATAGCAGTAATGGATTTCGGAGTAAAAACAAACATCCTCCGTCTACTCGACTCTCATGGATTTTCTGTTAGAGTATATCCGGGATCAATGAGCTTTGCAGAGGTTCTCAAAGACGGAGTAAAAGGAGTATTCCTTTCTAACGGTCCGGGCGATCCGGGCGCCGTTCAATGCGCTCCGGCTCTTGTTGCAGACATCGTAAAAAGCCAGATTCCATGTTTCGGAATATGCCTCGGCCATCAGCTTCTTGGGATTGGACTCGGCGCAAAAACTTACAAATTGAAATTCGGTCACCGCGGCGGAAATCAGCCGGTCAAAAATCTTCTGACTGACAAGGTTGAAATTACAAGCCAAAACCACGGTTTTGCCGTCGACATGGATTCATTCAAAAAAGTCAAAGATCTCGAAATGACTCACTTAAATCTCAACGACAATACGGTAGAAGGCTTCCGCCACAAAAAGCTTCCGATATTCTGCGTGCAGTATCATCCGGAAGCCGCTCCGGGACCTCATGATTCGGAATATCTGTTCAGACAATTCCGCGAAATGGTGAAATAAGAGTGTCGGCGGATTCAATCGTTCCGCAAAGCTCTCTTCACGTCTCGATAGAAAACCTGCGCAAATCTTTCGGCACTAAACAGGTGCTGAAAGATGTATCTTTTTCAGTGAAAAGAGGAGAAATTCTCTGCGTCGTGGGCAAAAGCGGCACCGGAAAATCAGTAATTCTCAAACATCTCGCAGGCCTCATGGCTCCCGATTCCGGCCGAATCTTCGTTGACGGAGAAGAATTTACCGCTATGGCAGGCGATGAAAGAGCGGCATGCGCTTCAAAATTCGGTGTTCTTTTTCAGATGGGCGCCCTCTTTGATTCAATGAATATTTACGACAATGTCGCTTTCGGAATAAGGCGCAAGGGAATTTCCGAAGAAAAAATTTCTTGTATAGTTCCTGATTTGCTTTCAAAAGTCGGACTTACGGGAATAGAAGATAAAATGCCGTCTGAACTTTCAGGCGGCATGCAGAAACGGGCGGCTTTGGCACGTTCGCTTGCGATGAAACCTGAAATTATGCTTTACGACGAACCGACAACCGGAGTTGATCCTATTACCGGGGGTTCAGTCGACAGACTGATTTCCGAAATGAATGAAAAATTCGCAATAACATCAATTGTTATAACGCATGATATGGAATCCGTTTTGCGGATTGCTCACCGTGTGGTTATGCTTCATGAAGGTTTTGTAATATTCGACGGAATGCCGGAAGAACTTATGCGGCATGACAATCCGTTTATCAGACAATTTGTTGAAGGAAGGGCAAGGTAATGGCAGTACTGATAGAAGAACTCTCCATGTCTCACAGAGAAAAACTTTATTCGCGCCTGCGCGGAGTAAAATCGCGTCTTTCGGAATTTAGTTTTGCAAATCTATACCTTTTCAGAAATTCCCATAAATATAAGTTTGTCGATCACGACGGATGCCTCCGCATCACGGGACTGACGCTTGACAAAAAAAATTTCTTTCTTCCTCTATGTGAAAAATCCGAACCCGACATAGACTTCTTAAAGATGTTAATCGAAACAGAAGGAATCATATATCCTGTGCCCGAAGAATGGCTTCCGCTTTTTAATCCTGATGAATTTTTAATTACTCATGACGAAAATGATTCTGACTACATATATCTCACAGAAAAGATCGCTTCTTTCGCCGGAAGAAAGCTTCATAGCAAAAGAAATTTACTGAAACAGTTTCATGAAATTCACGGAGGACGAGGCGAGCCCATCACAAAAGATAATTCTGACGCGGCAATAAAAATCGTTCACGAATGGAGCTCTTCCCTGTCCGGAGAATCTTCTGCTGATTCAGCGGAAGCGATAGAAGCGCTTAATCTTTTTGAGGAACTAAATCTTGAAGGGATGATTTTTTTCTCTGACGATAATCCGATCGGTTATATTCTCGGAGAAGAACTGACCGACGATACTCACGTTCTTCATTTCGCAAAAACTATTCCAGGATATAAAGGCTCGTATCAGTTCATTTTCAACGAATACGCCAAGAGCCTTGCTGACAAATGCAAATATCTCAACTTTGAACAGGATCTCGGTCTTCAGTCACTGCGGCAGGCGAAGAGCTCCTACAATCCGGAATACATGGAAAAGAAATACAGAATATCTCTGAAATAAATCAGTTTTTATAAAGAGATACATCAATTCCGTATTTTGCGATCCTTAGACCCATGATTCTTTCCGACACAGAAAGCGATCTTGCAGCGAGAGCGATATTTCCCGATGAATTTTTAAGTTCATCGATTATAAGCTCCTCTTCAAATTTTGAAATCATTTCATCAAGGGAACGTTTTCGGTCTTCATCGGCTTTTTTACCTGTCTGCAGGCTGGGAGGAAGATGATAACCGTGAACAATTCCGTCATTGCTCAGAATAACCGCGCGCTCAATGCAGTTTTCAAGTTCACGGACATTCCCCGGCCAGTGATACGAGACTAACATATTTATCGCGTCGGTCGATATGCGTGATACTTTCTTTCCGTGCTCTACTGAATATTTTTCAACGAAATAATCGGCTATCAGCATAATATCAGTTTTTCTTTCGCGCAAAGGCGGAATGATAATCGGAAAAACATTTAATCTATAATACAAATCTTCGCGGAATTTTCCTGAACAGATGAGTTCACGCATGTCCCTGTTGGTTGCCGCGATTATTCTCACATTAACCTTTATCGTATCACTTCCGCCGACTCTTTCAAACTCGCGTTCCTGAATTACCCGAAGAAGCTTAACCTGAACCGAAAGGGGAAGCTCTCCGACTTCATCAAGAAATATTGTTCCATTATCAGCAAGTTCAAAGCGGCCCTTTCTTGTACTCATAGCGCCGGTAAAAGATCCTTTCTCGTGACCGAAAAGTTCGCTTTCAATCAGCGATTCAGGCAAAGCGGCACAGTTGACTTTTACAAGAGGGGCATTGGCGCGGTTTGAATTAAAATGAATGGCATTAGCGTACTTTTCTTTTCCGACTCCGCTTTCTCCGAGAATTAACACTGTTGTATTCGTCGAGGCAACTTTTTCAATTAGAGAATAGACCCCCTGCATTATTTTTGAGTTTCCGATTATATTGCCCATACCGTGCTTTTCGCGCAGCTGGTCGGTAAGACGCATGTTTTCATCTTTGAGCTTGTCCATTTCTTCACCTGCAATCTGGCGAAGCCTGACACCCTGCGATATGATTGAAGCTATTATTGTTAAAAGTCTTAAATCTTCATCCAGAGCAACACTGTCGCTGAACAGCCTGTCTGCGGAAAGAGTCCCAATAACTTCATTGTCAGCTATAACGGGAACGCATATAAAAGTAATGTCCGATTTATTGAGTTTTTTGCGCGATCCGGTTTTATCAAGAAACATCGGTTCGTCGGAAATTCTGGGAATTACAACCGGCTTTCCTGTATTAAAAACCTTTCCGGTAACTCCTTCTCCGATTTTATATTTGCCTTTTTCCCTTTCATCATCCGAAAGGCCGTATGCTTCTTCAATGAACAGTTCGCCTGTTTTTCTGTTGAGAATTGTGACAGTGCCGCGCATCATTTCGAGCTTTTCCGCCATCATTTCCAGTACAGGACGGATAAGACTTTTTATATCCATGGTTTCGTTCAGCTTGCGGCTGATATCAAAAAGAAGACTAAGCTCGTTAATTTCCTTGTTTTTGTTTTGCTGTGCCATATTGTCCTCTTGGAACAAGTAACAAAAAAGGACACAAATCATAAAGAAAAAACAGAAAAACAAGCTTCGTATAACAACAAATTAACTTTGATTTAACAGAATGGCCTGCAAAGAGCTTCCCGCTGGCAAAAATTACAGATACTGATACCAACCCATCATGCGGGTGGGAGAAAAACCCATTGCCGTATAAAACGATTCAGCCGATGAATTTGAAGTATCCGCCACAAGCTGAATCCTTAATGCTCCGTTTTGGTTTGCCCAAGTTACTAAATTTTTCAGAAGCGCTTTGCCGACACCGCCGAGACGGAAATCAGTATCTACGAAAAGATCTTCGAGCAAAACCGAGTATCCTCCCGAAGCGGTGGAAACGACCAGCTGACCGGTAACCATTCCGATTATTTTATCCCCGGACAGCGCCTTAAAAACTACAGCCTGCTCTTTTTCAATAAGCATTACAATTCCGTTTATCTGATTCGCTATATCCGATTTAAAATCCTTTTCAATATCAAAAAGCTTTTTTATCATTTCAGCAAGAAGCGGAGCATCTCCCGCAACTGCTTTTTCTATCACCACTTCACGCATTACATCCTCCGATCTGGTTATGAATATCAAGAAAAGCATTGAAAACAGATTCCGAAATTCTTTCGGCGACATTAGATGAATAGTATATTTTCCCTGAAAATGAAGCTTTGAAATCACATCTATAACTAATACTGCCCGCCGATCCGGACGAATATGTCTGAGTCTGAATTATTTCTATTTCTTGATTGAATAGATCATTAATAATTTTCGCAGAAACATCAGCGAAATCGCTGCCTGAAGCCGCGCATTTCAGAATTGAATTATTTATCGAATTTAATTCAACTTCGAGTAAAACCTCTCCGGGTGCATTTTCCTCATATGATTTAATCGATGAAAGGAACCATATTTCGCCGGCGAATAATCCCTTATTGTAAATAAAACTCAAAATATCTGTCGCACTGATAACTCCGTTTGAATGATATTCATTTTTCAATTCAGAAAGATATACTGATGCAGTCTCCTCTTCTATTTCCAATCCGCAAAGTTCCTTTACGTAAAAAACAAAAGCTCCGGAACCAGAAAAAACCGTTATATCGAATCTGTCTTTATCAAAGCCGTAAACTTCAGGATTAATAATCGAATATGAATTTTTAGATTTTATAAGAGCTTTCTGATGAATTCCCGAAGAATGCAGAAAAGAATTTCTTCCTGAAAGCGGTATGGAATCAGGTTCGATTAGACATGAATGTTTTCTTACAAGTTCGCACAATGAGGCAACCGACTTCTTTTCAATATTTGTTTCGGCATTATAATAATCAGGTCTTTCTTCGAGCGCGGCTAACACCGCTTCAAACTGGGCGTTTCCGGATCTTTCGCCTACACCGCCGATTGTTGTTTCTACTTGAGACGCGCCGTTGTAAATGCCAGCAAGAGTATTTGCAGCTGCAAGACCGAAATCATTGTGACAATGAACGCTTAGAACCGTTTCTCCTGTTTCAAAACGCAAAACAGATGAATGCAGTTTTTTGATTAAATGACCGAATTCATCAGTCTGCATAAATCCCGATGTGTCGGCTATATTAATGATATCCGCGCCGTTTTCGGATAACACACGGCAAAGCTCTTCTACATAAGAATATTCAGTACGGCCAGCGTCTTCAATTCCTATTTCCGCGATGAAGCCTGATGATTTAATAAGACTTAGCGACTGCAGGGCAAGCTTCGTCGTAGAAGCAGTATCAAGACCCGTCTTTGATTCACGCAGATATTTTGAAGCAGGAACACTTACGTGAATGCATCCCGAAGCTGATTTTCTTAGAGACTGTGCGCATATCGATATATCTTTTTCATTCATTCGTCCCATTACGGCTACAGAGCCTTTCACTTCACCGCAGATAGCATCTATAACATCAAACTGCTTCTTTGAAGCTGAAGGAAAACCTGCTTCGATAACATCAATTCCCGCACGGTCAAGAGCGCATGCAATTTCTATTTTCGCCTTATCGTTAAAATGAACAGACGGAGACTGCAATCCGTCGCGTAAAGTCGTATCAAGAAACCGCACTTTCTTTTTTTGAATCACCGTCAGCACCATTTATGCCGTATAGAATTAGTTTAGCCAAACTATGAATTTCCTCAAATGTCTTTTCAGTCAGATCAATCTCGGCATTTGTGAAAACTCTGGGCTTTGGAATTTCAAGAGAACACATATCCTGAAATGAATCAATCTTTTTTAAATTGTCTACAAGCACGGGATCCATATCGTGAAACTCCATTACATCCTGCGCAAGAGCGTTCAGCGTGTGATGAAAAGGAATCATCTCATAATAAATCAAAATCGAAATAAAAAATTTCTCCATCCCCATAGTACAGATATTATATTTAAGTTCAGGCGAGAAATTTTTTCCGGTATCAATATGCTTCTTCAGAGAATTCATATAAGCCAGACCTTCATCATAATACTTCTTCCAATCGTTAGCCATTCTTCCTCCTTCAAAATCAATTTCAGCATTTCCGGTATGTATTTAGTCCGGAAACGCTGAAACCGGATTAATCCGCTATGAGATATTTTTCAGCCGGAACTCCCGACTCGATTGAATCGATAATTTCATCAATCATAGCTTCGTTTTCAATCTTTCCGTACCACCAGTTCTCGGGGTAAACAACGAGAGCAGGTCCTCTGTCACAGACTTTCAGGCAACCCGTGCTGGACACCATGCAGTCAGCCATTCCCCTGTCGGAAAGTTCAGTAACCATGTACTGAAGCAGATTCATGCTTCCTTTTTTCGCGCATACTCCCTGCGCATCTCCGCCCGCGCGGAAACTTGCGCAGACGAAAATATGATGCTTTGGTTTTTTCATTTTATCCTCCGTTTATTTATCAGCAATTATCCGCATCCTCCACCGGTGCCGCTGCAGGTTTTTCCCATACCGCAGCTTCCTGCAGTTTTCATCATCACCTTTGGAAGTTCTTTTCCTTTCATTATCATTTCTACTGCTTCTGAAATAAGACCTTCCACGGCATATATTTTTACTCCCGAGCCTTCGATTATCTTTTTGGGATTTGCTCCCACGCCGCTGACAAGAAGCGCCGCGCAGTCCTTAATCAAATCCGCCATGTTTTCCCATCTGCGGTCTCCGCTTCCGGATTCGGGCGTAAATCTTTTTTCAATCAGTTCGGGAGAACCGTTATTCATTCCGTATATCCGCAAATATTCAGCTTCGCCCAGATGCTGATTCACAAGAACCCCTTCCATGCTGGCGACGGCAACATACGGTCTTTCATTTGAAAGTTCTGTTTTAGAAGCTTTACTTAAAAGTTCCGAAATTTCTTCCTGATTTGCCTGACCGAGAAGACCGGCCGCATCCGCACGGCAGCGTGCACAATGGCTCATCTGAGGAAGATAAGAAGCGGCACCTTCACGTATCTTTGCCATTTCCACAGGAGTCGGCTGAATCAAATTCGCGAATTCAGTTTCAGCAACCGGACATAGAGGTATGCAGTTCTGTACATCAGCTCCAAGTTCAAGCATCCTCATTGATATTTCCTGAACATGATTATCGTTTATACCCGGAATAACTACTGTGTTTATTTTGACGGTAATTCCTTTCTCTTTAAGCGCGCGAATTCCTTCAATCTGGCGCGAGAGAATAAACCAGGCAGCGTCAACACCGCGGTAAACTTTTCCGCCGTGCCGCGCCCATTTGTATATCTTAGCGCCTATCTCCGGATCAACGGCGTTCACCGTAACGGTTACATGCGAAATATTCATCCTTGATATTTCTTCAACCGCGTCAGGAAGACCAACTCCGTTGGTCGCAAGACACAGTATCTTGTCAGGATATTTTTCGTGAACATATCTCATCGTCTCAAGAGTGGCTTCTGTATTTGCAAAAGGATCTCCCGGACCCGCAATTCCGACAACGGCTATATTCGGTATTTTTTCAAGGACCGAATCAAGATATGTAATAGCCTGACGCGGACTAAGAACCGTGCTTGTCACTCCGGGACGAGATTCGTTTATGCAGTCATACTTACGGTCGCAAAAATTACACTGAATATTGCATGCCGGAGCAACCGGCAGATGAACTCTTCCCGTTTGATGCCTTAGTTCTCTGTTAAAACAAGGGTGATTCCCGAAATTTACACTTGCACTCATATCTTCCTCCTTACAGGTAGCTGTATCCTATGTTTGAGCTGTTTTGCTTATGTTCGATAATCGCATTTGCAATATTATCAAGAATGCTCTGCGTGCCGCGGTAACAAAGATGCTTAATTCTCTGTGAACCGAATCTGTCATGCACCGGAAACCCGACACGAACCAGAGGAATCGAAAGATTCTTTGAAAGATAAAAAGCCTTGCTGCTTCCGATAACAAGGTCACAGTTCATTCCTCTTGCCTTATCAAGAACAGTCGCATAATCGGAATCAGCCATGACTTCAGCATCCGGTGCGTATTTTTTTATCAGTTTTACGGCTTCAGGATTATCTGAACCCGTAGCGCATATCACCGGAACGATTCCGATTTCCGACATGAATGACGCAAGCGAAACCACAAGGTCTTCGTCTCCGGCTATTATCGCGCGTTTTTCAAAAAAGTATTTATGCGCATCCATGTATGAATCAACCAGACGGTTGCGTTCTGCGCTGTATTTTTCAGGGAGCGGTTTTCCTGTCGCTTTTTCAAACGCAGCAAAAAATTCATCACACAAATCTATTCCTATAGGAAGATTCATGAAATGAGCATTCGTGAGATGTTCTGATAATGAACCCGAAAGACCGCTGCGCGACAGACTGCTTCCGATAACTATTGATGCCTTTGCCGATTTCATTCTTGCGATATCATTCAACTGTGTTCCGCCCGGAGAAATTTTCCGGTAACTGTCCCATGATTCGCCGTCTAGAGTTTCTGAATAATCAGGAAAAAGAACTGCTTCAGTTTCAAAATCAGATGCTATTTCCTTCAGGTGGCGCAAATCTTCAGGAGAAACAAATGATGGAATTATATTTATAAAATCACCGGTTTCATTGTCTTTTGAAACGGTTTTGATGCATGAAATAACAGCATCACGGTATCCATCGGTATGAATTCCCTTGTAGCTTGGAGTCGGAACATTTACAATGGGAACTTCCGATTTATTCTTTTCATTATATTCCCTTATATAAAGCGAAACATCATCTCCGATAGTTTCAGAAAGACAAGTAGTTGCGATTCCGACGAGTGACGGCTGATACTTTCCGATAACATTATCAAGCGCTGTATGAAGATTTTCTCTTCCGCCGAACACAGCCGCCGATTCGCTGAAGTTTGAAGAAGCAATATCCACCGGTTCACGGAAATGACTAATCATATAACGGCGGATGTATGTCGAACAGCCCTGGGAACCGTGAAGAAGAGGAATGCAGTTTTCGATACCTCTAAAGACCGTGCTTGCACCGAGAGGCGCGCATAATCTGCATGTATTTCTTGCGGGATCCGCTATTTTTTCTATTACTTTCTCTGGTGCTTTCATACGGTTCCTCCTTTGCGTTTTCTGTATGCCGGCGAATATTTCCACACGGGACTCAATACCGACGAATAAACTTCGCGGCAGAAATTGACCATGCCTTCGAATCCGGCCAGCGGAATCTTTCTTTCATGATTATGATCGCAGAATGCAATTCCGAGTTTATATGCAATCGGACGTTCCTTTACTCCGCCGATCAAAAGATCAACTCCGCGCTCTTCAATAAAGTGCGAAAGTTCAAGCGGATTAGTATCATCAACAATTATTGTCCCTTCATCGCAGATTTCTTTGAGATAATCATAATCATCCTTGCTTCCTGTCTGGCTTCCGACGACTTCGGTTTTCATTCCGAGATGCCGGAGTGCTTTAACAAGAGAGAATGCCTTAAAAGATCCGCCGACATATATCGCGGCTTTCTTTCCTTCAAGCCTTGATTTGAATTTTGTTATTTCGGGATATATTACCGAAAGCTCTCTTCCGACAAGTTCTGCAGCTTTATCAATTAGTTCTTTTTCTTTGAAAAAACGCGCCACTTCATAAAGCGCTTCGGATAAATCCTCTATTCCGAAATATGAAACCCGGATAAAAGGTATTCCGTATTTTTCTTTCATCAGTTTAGCGAGAAAAGTCATAGAACCGGAACACTGCACGACATTCAATGACGCGCGGTGAGCCTTCTTTATTTCATCGATGCGTCCGTCGCCGGTAAGACACGAAACGACATCTATTCCCATTTCTTTGTAATAATTTTTTATTATCCAGCTTTCGCCGGCTAAATTAAAATCTCCGAGTATGTTTATGCTGTGCTTCGGCACTTCGCTTTCATTATCAAATCCCGTGAGCGTAAACAAAGCTTCGCATGCCGCACGGTATCCGTCTTTTTTAGTTCCCTTGAAACCTTCGGAATGCACAGGGATGACAGGTATATTTTTTTCAGCTGATACTTTCCGGCAGACTGCGTTTATGTCGTCTCCAATGAGACCCACGATACAGGTTGAATAAATAAACGCAGCCTTCGGATTGTATTTTTCAATGAGAGATATGAGAGCATTATATAATTTTTTTTCTCCGCCGTAGATAACGTCGTTTTCGCGGAGATCAGTACAGAAGCTCATTCTGTGAAGTTCGGGTCCCGATGAGAGGGCACCGCGTATGTCCCATGTATACGCAGCACACCCTATCGGACCATGAATGAGATGAAGAGCGTCGGCGATCGGATAAAGTACAACCCTTGATCCGCAGAACACGCAGGCGCGCTGACTGACTGAACCGGCTACACTTTTCTTATCGCATTCAATATTGAAAGAATCCTTTCTATTGACATAAACCTGATTCTTTCTCGCTTCAATCAAATCAATCATGGAGTCCTCCCTTACATTACAAGCTCGTATTTTTCTTCAGGAGCATCTCTGTCCTGACGGTCCATAATCGCTGTGAGTATTTTTTCAAGAAGACGAAGTCCGCCTTTATAACCCATAACAGGCATGTACTGATGTCCGACTCTGTCATAGATAGGGAATCCTATTCTAATAAGAGGAATGTCTTCATCGCGTGCGATATACTTGGCATAAGTATTTCCGAAAATCAGATCAGGCTTATTGCCTTTGATCAGCTGGTGGAAATAAAACATGTCCGCATTCGCTCCTGTTTTTACGATGACACCCTCACCTGCAATTTCTTTGATTCGTCTTTCGAATTTCGGACCGGCAGGTGTTCCGGATACTACATAGAGAATTTTTATTCCAAGATCGACCAGAAACTCAGCTGTTGACACAAGGATGTCAGGATCACCGACAAGAGCCGCTGTTTTATTATATGTGTATTGGCTCATGTCGCTCATAACATCGACAAGCTGACCGCGTTCCATCATCAGTGAATCAGGAACATGTACTCCCGCAACTTTGCGGAGATTATTTATGAAATTATCAGTTCCGCGGACACCTATCGGAAGATCGAGTATCTCGCATGGAACCTTGCATTTTGTGTCAAGGAGCTTGGCAGCACTCATCGCACCGACTCTTCCCAGAGCCAGAGTGAAAGATGAATCTCCCGCGCTTTTTATCTGCTCGATAGTCGTTCCGCCTTTCGGATACATGTGGAACTTTCCGTCCATCGGACCGTTTACGACACCGGATGTATCAGGAAACATTACAAACTTAACACCCATCTCTGTTGTTATGCGTTTGATTTCCGCCATATCCGAAGGCTCAATGAAACTCGGAATTAGGTTTATCTGCTTCAAAGGTTTTCCGGTATTTTCCGAAAAATACTGAACCATACCTGTTGTCATGTTCGAATAACCTGTTACATGAGAACCCTTGAAACTCGGTGTACTTGCATAGAAAACTTTTTTACCCTTAGGAATTTTGCCTTCCTGATAAGCTTTCTTGATGATCTGATTAAGGTCATCACCGATTGTCTCGGAAAGACAAGTTGTATGAACCGCAATTATCTCAGGATCATAAAGAGCGAAAATGTTTGTGATCGCCTCAAGTATGTTTGCCTGACCTCCGAAAACCGAAGCTCCTTCAGTAAACGAACTTGTAGTCGCCATTATCGGATCTTTAAAATGACGGGTAAGCGAGCTTCTATGATAAGCGCAGCATCCCTGTGACCCGTGACTGTGCGGAAGGCATTTGTTGATGCCGAGAGCCGCATACATCGCTCCCACCGGCTGACAAGTCTTTGCCGGGTTGATTGTGAGAGCGCTTCTTTCGGCAACTTTATCTGTTGTGTGTCTTAATAACATAAGAACCTCCCCTATTTATTCCACGCATAGCTTCCCGAAAGTTCAGGAGTTTCCTGCCATGGAGCTTTAACGAGTTTGAAAACGTTAGTGTTCAGAATGCGGTCGATTTCTTTGTAAAAATTGATCGCACCTTTGAATCCCGCATACGGACCGCTGTAGTCATAGCTGTGAAGCTGTTTGAGCGGAATGCCCTGCTTCTGAACAACATACTTTTCCTTGATCCCTGCGCAGAAAATATCAGGTCTGTATTTCTCGATGAGAACTTCAGTTTCGTAATGATTAAGATCGTCGATTACGAGAGTGTTGTTCATCATCTCCGGCATCATACCGTCATAGTCAGACCATTTGAATCCTTTCTTAGAATACGCTTCGATTTCGGATTCGCTCTTTCTCGGGCTGAATCTCTTATCGTCTTTTTCTACAGTGAGTTCTTCGATGTTTCTTGTATCAGCATCTATTACTATCTCAGGAATAACCTTTCTTCCTTCATAGTCGTCTCTGTGCGCGAATTCATATCCTGCAGAAAGTGTCTGCATGCCTATTTCGCGGAAAAGATCCTGATAATGATGCGCGCGCGATCCGCCGACAAAAAGCATCGCCGTTTTGCCTTCGCATCTGCTCTTGACATCAAGACGGACTTTTTCTACTTCAATCATCTCTTCAGCGATTACCTTTTCAACATTAGCCATAAGCTCTTTGTCTCCGAAGTATTCGGCGATTTTTCTGAGAGATTTCGCAGAAGAATCGGCACCGATAAAGTTAACCTTGAACCAAGGAATACCGTATTTCTTTTCCATCATCTCAGCGAGATAGTTGATCGATCTGTGACACATTACGACGTTCAGATCGGCAGTGTGAGCTGTAATAAATTCCTCATACTCCGAGTTTCCGCTGAAAGTCGAATGGATAGTAAGACCGCATTTTTCGGCAACACGTTCGATTTCAAAAGCATCACCTCCGATGTTGTACTCACCGAGAATGTTGAATCTGAATTTTCCTTCTTTGGGTTTATCAGAAAGACCTACAACATCAGTAAATACTTTGTTGTTTGCTATATGATGTCCCGCAGACTGGCTCACTCCTTTGTATCCTTCGCATGAAAATCCGAAGATGTTCACATCAGGAAACTTCTCTTCCATTTCACGGGCAACCGCATGCACGTCGTCTCCTATAAGACCAACAGGGCATGTAGAAAAAATCCCGATAGCTTTAGGTTTGAAAAGACCTATTGCCTCTTCGATGGCTTTTTTTAATTTCTTTTCGCCGCCGAAGATAACCTCATCTTCCTGAAGATCCGTAGACATTGTATACGGCATAAAATTAGTCGCATCATCAGTCTTCGGTTTAGTCTGATTTCTTCTTGTAAGCCAGCTGTAAAAAGCGCATCCTATAGGTCCGTGAGTAATCTGAAGAATGTCTCTTGTAGGTCCTAGTACAACGCCCTTACATCCGGCATAAGCACAACCGCGCATTGTGAGAATCCCCGGAACCGTTCTTGTATTTGCAAGAACTTCAGGAACCACATCACCGCTTTCAACTTTGTTGATAACAATCTGCTTTGCTCTTTTACGCGCAACTTTCACCGGATATTTCGAAAGCAGTTCCTCTTTGACTTCTTCCGGTTTTACGCTGTTAAAATCTACTTTTTTAGTCATGTTTTCCTCCCTCCGGAATCACGCTTCGTCCAGAGTTTCGTCGCCGGATTCACCGGTTCTGATTCTGATTGAGTCCATTACCGGCATAACGAATATTTTGCCGTCTCCGCTTTTACCCGTCTGATTCACGCTGATAACTGTTTCCACAACTTTCTTCACGAGTTTGTTAGGAACAACCACGGAAATCATACGCTTTGGTATCAATCTCTGAGTGCTTCCAAGCTGGCTTATCGCTTCTTCGTAGCCCTGTTCCGCACCGTGAAGAACGTTAAAATCAACAAGTCCTTTACCGCGGCCTAGGCAGTCTTTAGCATGCATTGAACTTATGCCGGCTTCAGAGAGGGCGCGCTTGGTCTGATTGATTTTATTCATTCTCACAATCGCCATTACCTCTTTCATGCCTTTGCCTCCGAGATACCTTCACTTGTTTCTTTTACACCAGAACTAACGGTATAAACTTCTTCAACCGGCGACACGAAAATCTTTCCGTCACCGAAAGCACCCTGCTCACCTGTTCTTGCAGCACCCATAATGGTTTTGATAACAAGATCCTTGTCAGCATCAGGAACAACGATCATAAGAAGTTCTTTAGGTATTTCATCGTAAGTAACATCTCCGATTTTAATACCTCTCTGCTTTCCTCTTCCTGATACGTTCATTTTTGTTACAGCCGGGAAACCCTCCTGCATGAGAGTTTCCATTACAGCGTTTACTTTATCCGGTCTTACTATTGCTCTTATCATTAACATGGTTTTTTCTCCTTTATCTCAATTATGCTTCGAGTCCGAATTCTATAAGAAGTTTTTCGAGCTCTTCGGTTTCAAGAGGTTTTGGAATAACAAACATCTTGTTATTATCTATTGCCATAGCCAGCTGTCTGTATTCATCTGCCTGACCAACAGTCGGATCATAATCAATTACAGTCTTTCTGTTGATTTCCGCTCTCTGAACCATGTTGTCGCGCGGAACAAAGTGAATCATCTGAGTTCCAAGTTTATCAGCAAGCGCCTGAATAAGATCAGCTTCTCTATCAACCTTACGGCTGTTGCAGATAAGACCGCCGAGACGAACAACACCTGACTCAGCGAATTTTACGATACCTTTGCAGATATTATTCGCTGCGTACATCGCCATCATTTCGCCTGAACAAACGATGTAGATCTCTTCCGCTTTACCGTCACGTATAGGCATCGCGAATCCGCCGCATACAACGTCGCCGAGTACATCATAAAATACATAATCAAGTTCCCATTTGTCCGAATAAGCTCCGAGCTGTTCGAGAAGATTGATCGATGTGATGATACCGCGGCCCGCGCATCCTACGCCCGGCTCCGGTCCGCCTGATTCAACGTTTCTTGTTCCTTTGAATCCGACTTTTACAACATCTTCAAGATCAAGATCTTCACCTTCTGTTCTCAAAGTATCAAGAACCGTTTTCTGTGAAAGACCGCCGAGAAGAAGTCGTGTTGAATCCGCTTTAGGGTCGCATCCAACAACCATTACCTTTTTTCCCGCTTCGGCAAGCGCGGCTACTGTGTTCTGAGTGGTTGTTGATTTTCCAATACCACCCTTTCCGTAAATTGCTACTTTTCTCATTTTATTCTCCTTAGCAAAAAAATCTTTTCGAAGATTACATAACAAGAAGTGTGCCAAGTTTTCGTTATTTTGATTTTTATTATGAATTCAGTTCATTTGAATTATTTTTGGCAGTTAGTTTACATTCATGAAATATTAGACGAGTGAATACAGTCCTGGGCTATACGCATTTGCATAATACTTATTTTTTACCGAGGTGTTACTTCATAAAGAAACGCCGAAAATCCTACATTTCTGTAGGATTAAAAACACAAATGTAGGATTACGAATAATTCACGATAAAGTTACATTGATTAAACAATAGAAAGACTAATCCGTTTGACGATTTACTATGCGAAGATATTTTATAAATCGAGGTGGTTTATGAAAATATTCAGATTGATCTTCACTTTATTACTTCTATATAACACATCCGGCACGAATCTTCATCCTGAGAATAGACAATCAAAAGATATAACAATTGCCGCAGCAGCAGATCTTGTTCTTGCATTCAGTGAAATAGGAAAGCTGTTTGAAAAGACGTACGGAATCAGAACGAAAATAATTTACTCGTCATCCGGCACGGCAAGGGAGCAAATAGCAAACGGAGCTCCGTTTGATATATATGCTTCCGCAAACATTAAGTTTGTTGATGATCTGATAAAAGCAGGAAAAATTATTCCTGATACTCAGGAACTCTACGGCATCGGACGCGTCGGAGCCGCAACCTCTGTGAAAACAAAGTTAAGAATCTCATCATTAAACGACCTTTTAAAATCTGATTATAAAAAAATCGCAATAGCAGATCCTTCTCATGCGCCGTACGGTCTTGCCGCGAAACAGACTCTTGAAAAACTTGGTCTTTGGGATAAACTCAAAGATAAAATGATTTATGCGAAAGATATACAGCATTCACTCAGTTTATTAAACACAGGCAATGTGGAAGCAGCCTTCATTTCTTTATCAGTTGTGAATACAAAGAAGGTAAACTTTTATCTTGCTGACGATAAACTTCATGCTCCGCTAAAACAGTCCATTGCTGTTGTAAAAGGAACAAAAAAAGAAATGGAAGCCAGAAAATTCATCAAATTTGTTAACGGAACGGAGGGTAGAAAAATAATGATAAAATACGGATTCATTCTGCCGGACGGCAAGTAAAGGCAATTCACCATGAACGGAATTAATCTTTTTCCATTATTTCTTTCTTTTAAAGTTGCTTCAGCATCCGTTGCAATAGCTCTTATCACGGGCATACCGCTTGCATACTTCCTCAGCAGAAATAAAAACAGATTAAGTTATTTCATAGACTCATTAATGAATCTTCCGATTATATTTCCTCCGACTGTTCTCGGTTACTATCTTCTTGTACTTCTTGGCCGCCAATCGCATATCGGAAAATTTCTCGAGAACAACTTTGATATAATGATAGTTTTCACACCTCTCGGAGCGGTTCTTGCATCAACAATAGTTTCAATACCTTATTTGATTAAGGCCGCAAAAGTCTCATTTGAAGAAGTAGACAAAGATTACATTAATGCAGCAAGAGTAATGGGAAAAACAGAAACCGTAATTTTTTTCACAATCATTCTGCCGATTGCCTGGAGAGGTGTAATTTCCGGAGTCAGCATGGCATTTGCAAGGGCACTGGGAGATTTCGGAACTACTCTTATGGTTGCCGGCAGTATTCCGGATGAAACACTGACTATGCCGATAGCAATTTATAACTCACTGCAGGCGGATGATGGAAAAACCGCAAATATTATGGTACTCATAATGACCATCATAGCTCTTGCGACTCTTTTTATCATAAGCCGCCTTTCGTATAAAAGGAAAGGAGAACGAAATGCTTGAAGTTAACGCCACTAAAATATTGGGAGATTTCACACTCAATGTAAACTTTACTCATGAACGCGGAATTCTTTCTATTATCGGTTCATCAGGATGCGGCAAAAGCATGACTCTAAAATGTATTGCCGGATTGATCACACCTGACAGCGGCACAATAACAATTAATGATAAAACTCTATACAGCACCGACAGCAAGATAAATATTCCGGCACGTTTACGGAAGATCGGATTTGTTTTTCAGAATTCCGCTCTATTTCCGCACATGAGCGTTTACAAAAATATTGAATACGGCATTTCTGATAAACCGAGAAAAATCAGAGAACAGGCAGTCAAAGATATAATTGAGCGAACACATCTTAATGGGCTCGGAAAGCGTTTCCCTCACCAGCTTTCAGGCGGGCAGCAGCAGAGGTGTGCGCTTGCAAGAACTCTTGTTACAGAACCTGAAATACTTCTGCTCGATGAACCTTTTTCTGCGGCTGACGGTCACACCAAGCACATTCTGGAAAGCGAACTTATCACAATTATAAAACATAATTTTCATAAACCGGTTCTACTCGTCACTCATAACATAGAAGAAGCCTACAGGCTCAGCGACAGAATAATGATAATTGAAAACGGCAGATGCGTACAGACTGCGGCAAAAGACAAAGTTATAGATCATCCCGCAAGTGTAAACGCTGCAAGAATTACCGGATGCAAAAATATCTTCCCTGCCGATATTATTTCTTCATCCGGAAAAGAAACAATAATCAAATGCGGCGAAATGACTATTAGCGCGGCAGGCATAGTGCCGGATAAAGACAATATTTTCATCGGAATACGTGCACATTATATCAATATTCTTTCCGAGCAAACTTCAGGAATCAATATTTTTCCTTGTAAAATCATCGAAGTAACTGAAGGAATTTTTTCAACTACAGTAATCACTGAATGCGGCGGCAATTTATTCAGAGCTGAAATATCAAAAACGTCAGAGGCTCTCAAAGTCTTCCGAAAAAACAAAAAACTTTTCATTCAGATTCCTCCTGAGAAAATATTTTTTACAACGGAATAAAACCTTCTACTACTCTTTACGCTTGACATCTTAACGAATGTATAGTTTTCCTGAAAGCAGGAGACTTCATGAATTCCGAATCAATCAGAATACTGCACACTTCAGACTGGCATCTCGGCAAACAGCTTAACGGATATCCGCGTCATGCAGAACAAGTTGAAGTAATGGAAGAAATATGCTTGATCGCAGAAAATGAGTGCGTTGACGCTGTGATAATTTCAGGCGATATTTTCGATACAGCGAACCCTCCTATAGAATCCACAGAACTTTTATATTCTACCCTAAAAAAGCTTTCAAATAACGGCAAACGGGCCGTCATTGCAATTGCCGGAAATCACGATTCACCGGATAGAATTGAAGCGCCTGACTCTCTCGCGCGCGAATGCGGAATCATCTTCGCAGGATATCCGAATTCATGTATCCGTCCGTTTGAACTCGACAGCGGACTCAAAATTACAGAAAGCAGTAACGGATTCATAAGTCTTTCCCTTCCCGGAAAAGATATTCCTCTTAGAATAATTTTAACTCCGTACGCCAATGAAATCCGGCTTAAAACATATCTCGGAGAACAAAACAGCGAAGAAGAATTAAGAACTGTTCTTATGAACAAGTGGAATGAAACAGCATCAAAATACTGCGACGGCAAAGGCGTTAATATTCTTGCAGCGCATCTGCTTTTCATGAACGAAGGCGGAGAGATGCCGGAAGAAGGAGATGATGAAAAACCGATTCTTCATATAGGCGGAGCACAGGCAGTGTTCACAAATAATATTCCTCCGCAGATTCAATATACTGCGGCAGGGCATCTTCACCGCAAACAAATTATGTCAAATGAAAACTCACCTGTTGTTTACTCCGGAAGTCCGATAGCATACAGCTTCGGAGAAGCAGATCAGAAAAAATATATTGTTATCGCAGAAATTAAACCGGATCAAAAAGCAGAAATAAAAAACATTGAACTTACAAAAGGCAAAAAGCTCCTTCGCGCCTGTTTCGAGAATACAACTGAAGCCGAAAAATGGCTTAAAACAAACAGCAATGCACTCGTTGAACTTACGATGGCAACTGATACCTTTCTTTCTGCTGAAGAAAGAAAATGTCTATATGCATCACATGACGGAATCGTCGCATTAATTCCTGATGTCGCAAATAAAAACGAACTGTCACAGAATTCAAAGATAATAGATCTACAAAAAAACATAGAAGATTTGTTCATCGATTATTTCGTTCATAAAGAAAACGTAAAACCTTCAGATGATATCATCGCTTTATTTAAAGAAGTCATCGCGGAGGAAAACGAATGATACCTGTAAAACTTTCTTTCAGCGGAATTTATTCTTACAGAGAAAAGCAGGAAATCGATTTCACGAAACTCACCGGTGCCGGAATATTCGGAATATTCGGACACGTAGGAAGCGGAAAATCGGCAATACTCGAAGCAATCACATTCGCTCTTTTTGGAGAAACCGAAAGACTCAATAATCGTGAACGCGGCTCGAATATAATGAATCTGAAATCCGATTCATTGTCGATAGAATTTATTTTCAAAACATCGTCCGGAACTTACATGACAAGTGTAAGCGTCAAACGCGAAAAGAAACAGTTTTACAAACTTCAAACTCCGGACAGACGCGCGTTCAAACAAAACGGCACTGATTGGGAACCTATTGAATATGATTCAATAGAAAATATAATCGGACTCAGCTATGACAATTTCAAAAGGACGATTATAATTCCTCAGGGAAAATTTCAGGAATTTCTTCAACTTGAAAACAGCAAAAGAAATCAGATGATGAAAGAACTGTTCCATCTTGAAAAATATGATCTCGCTGAAAAAACTTCAAATCTGGACAAACGCAACGACGCGGAACTTGAAAATATCGAAGGTCAGCTCAAACAACTAGGAGATATCACTCCTGAAAAATTTGATTCTATAGCTGAAAACATCAAAATACTTAAAACAAAACTTGATAAAGATTTAAAACAACAAAAATTGCTGAGAGAAAAAAAAGCTGAATGGGATACTCTCAAAATTCTGATCGAAAAAGAAATAAAAGCAAAAGAAGAACTTAATGCACTTCAAAATCAAAAAGAATCATTTGATAAACTTGAAAATTCAATTAACGATAGAGAATACTGCATAGTTAATTTCAAATCCGCGCTTGACGCGCTGAAAAACTCCCAAGTAAAAACGAAAATATATAATGAAGAAATTCAGTTAAAAGAAAATGAATCGAATAAGCTTTCGAATGAGCTCAAAGAAAAAAGCAAAGTTCTTCAAGAAGCAGAAAAAGAATATTCAGAAAAAGAAACATACAAACGCAAAGCGGAAGACTTTGAAACAATAATAGAACTCAGAAAATATCAGACTGATGCCGAAAAACTCAAAGCGCGTATAGACACAGGAAAATCAGAATGCCTGAAACTGAGAAACGAAATAGAATCTAAGAAAACCGAAAGAACCGTTCAATCGGAAGAAATAAAGAAGCAAAGACTTTCTCTTCCCGATATTGCAAGTCTTACAAACGCGTTAAATTGGTTTTCTAATAATGACGGATATCTTAAAGATCAAGAAATAATTGAAAAAGAACATGACACAGTCAAAAAGGATATTGAAAGACTCATTACCAAAAAGAATGATCTATTTACAAAAAATAATCTGACAGAACTTAATAACATTGAAGATTTTTCAAAGTCATCAGAATCAATAGAACAGAATATTTCAAAAGCAAAAAAGAATCTGGAACTTATAACAAAAGAATTGGAAGAACTTAATACCGCAAAGAAAATATCGGATTACGCGGTAAATCTTCATGAAGGAGAAGCATGCCCTCTTTGCGGATCAAAAGAACATCCGTCACCTGCGAAACCGTCAGATATCTCTGAACAAATATCAGCAGCCAAATTAAAGAAAGATAAACTTGAAGAGAATATTGACAATCTCGGTTGCGTTTCCAAAGAACTTTCCAATATTCACACCCTGTATAATGCTAAACAGGAAGAGCTTCTTAAAACTGAAAACAAAAGGTCAAATCATCAAATTAAAATCAGTGAACATCAAAAACTTTTCATCTGGAATAACCTGAGCGATAAAAAAAGCATTATGCTTAAGATAGAAGAAGCTGAAAAAACAAATACATCAATAATTGAAAAAGAAAAATCTCTTGCAAATCTCGATTCTGAAATAGATTCACTTGAAAAAAAAGAAAAAACCTACATCCAGCGATTTGAAGACATACAATCTGAATACGAAAGCAAGAATAGTAATTGCGATAAGCTTAAAGGAAGAATATCACTGCTTGATTTAGACGAATATCGTACCGTGACTGATTCTGATTTAAGTGCAAACAGAAATGATTTTATTAAAAAGTACGAAAACGCTGAATCAAAATATAAAGACGCACTTAACGCGCGCGAACTGCTCACAGGAAAAATTCAAGCTTTAACCGCAGAAATTTCAACACGCCGCAAAGACATATTGCACGAATCAGCAGAAATCGAAAGAGCCGAAATTGAAATCAAAACGAAGCTTAAAGACAGCAAATTTTCATCAGTTGCTGATGTTGAATCAATTCTTTCAAGCATAAGTGATATCGCAGAAGACAGAATACTTTTGAGCAATTACCGTGAAAAATTCAGCATAGCAAATAACGGATTAAACTCCATAATATCAGAGATTAGCGGCAGAACCTATGATGAAAAACTCCACAATCAAATAGACAAGGAATTCGAATTAACCGAAAATTCAATTAATTCTTTAAACCGTGAAATCGGAAATCTTGAGACAGAAGAAAAAAAACTTTCTGAAGGCATAAAGAAGATAAAAGAAATAACAGATCAAAAAGAAAAACTTCTCTTGAGAAAAGAAAACATCAAAACACTTAAAAATCTTTTTAAGGCAAACGGATTTGTGGACTACGTCTCTTCAGTTTACCTAAATAATATTTGCCAGAATGCAAATGAAAGATTTTTCCGTTTGACACGTCAGAAACTTTCACTTGAACTCACAGAAGATAACAGCTTCATAATACGCGATTTTTTAAACGACGGCAAAACACGCAGCGCCAAAACGCTTTCAGGCGGACAGACATTTCAGGCGGCTCTTTCTCTTTCACTCGCGCTTGCAGATGACATTCACAAGATCAGCGGCGCAGAAGAAAACTTCTTCTTTCTCGATGAAGGATTCGGTTCGCTCGATAAAGAATCACTTGATGTTGTATTCGACACTTTAAAAGCACTTAGAAAAGAAAAACGCATTGTCGGTGTAATTTCCCATGTCGAGGATATGCAGGAAGAAATCGATACCTATCTCAGAATCGAAAACACGGAAAATTATGGAAGCGTTGTTAAAACTTCATGGAATGAATAAAACTATCCCAGAATCTTTTTCAGCATCTTAAGCTTTTTATCCGTATACGGCGGATATCTGAGATTTACATCTACTGCATTCGATTTTTTGATTACGCCTTTATAATGAGTAAATGTCTCAAAGGATTTTACTCCATGATATGACCCCATTCCGCTCGAGCCTACTCCTCCGAACGGAATATATGCGGAACCCGCGTTGATAATAGTATCATTTACAGCACCGCTTCCGAATGAAACGGTCATCATAATTTTCCTTTCTGTTTTTCTATTTTTTGAAAAAAGATAAAGCGCTAGAGGTTTCGGTCTGTTTCTTATTATATCCAGAACAGCATCCAGGTCGGAATAATTTATAACAGGAAGTAGAGGACCGAAAATTTCTTCATTCATAACAGGACTTTCCCATGACGGAGAATCTATAATCGTCGGAGAAATATACTTTTCTTTTTCATCATAATCCCCGCCGAAATAAATACTGCAGTCCTTCATTAGTCCGACGAGTCTCGCTGTATGTCTTTCATTTATAATACGCGCATAATCAGAGCTATAGCGGGGCTCATTTCCGTAAAACTTATTTATATAATGAACCATGCGCTCTTTGAGCTCTGCTGATACACATTCATCAACAAGAATATAATCAGGCGCAACGCATGTCTGGCCCGCGTTTAAGAATTTTCCCCACACGATACGTTTTGCAGACAGATCAATGTCGGCGGTTTTATCTACTATGCAGGGAGACTTTCCTCCAAGCTCAAGTGTAACCGGCGTTAGATTTTCTGAAGCCTTCCGCATCACTATTTTTCCGACAGATTCACCGCCGGTATAAAAAATGTAATCGAACTTTTCATCAAGAAGAGCCTCACTCACTTCACGTCCGCCGTTGATAACGCAAACATGGCCGGGGGCAAAAGATTCAGCAATGATCTCGGCGATAATTGCAGACGTATTCGGAGAAAGTTCAGACGGCTTAATCACGGCGCAGTTTCCGGCAGCAACCGCTCCGATCAAAGGAGAAAGCGCAAGCTGAAAAGGATAATTCCACGGACTAATTATGAGCACATTTCCATACGGCTCTGGAACAATATAAGAAGCTGACTTAAAATGAAAAACAGGAGTTTTTGCACTTTTGATTTTTGCCAGTTTGCCGATACGCTTCAGCATAAATTTTATTTCATCTTCAATAATCCCGCTTTCAGTTATAAATGACTCAAACAACGGCTTCTTAAAATCTTTCGCAATAGCTTCCGCAATTTCCGTTTCTCTTTTCTTTATAACAGACAGAAGTTGTTTTAAACTCTTCTTCCGTAATGAAACATCCAGAGTTGCTCCTGTGCAAAAATATTCCTTCTGGTCTTTCAGAATCTTCTTAATCATGCTTCCCCCTATTTCAAAGAAAGAGAAAATACCGCATTTCTAAGTTCAAAAAGTTCAAAACTATAATTTTCTTCATCGTCAATTTTATCCAAAAGTGCTTCAACCTTAGTCTTTGAATCAAGATCGAATGATTCCGCAGCAGAAACTCCGTCATCCGTTTCTTTCTTTTCTTTAATCTTATAAACCAGATACGCCGCGGCATAACCCTGAATAAAATATTTCTCCATATCGTTGCCGATGCTTTCGAGCTCATCAAAAATCTCATAAAAGTCTTTCTGGCCGACTGCAACTGCAAGATTCATGTGGACTTCACCGGAACGTGAAATATCTCTCGAAAGAATATCTTCATAAATAGGTATACGTTCTCCGGAATTCTGAATCATGAAAAAAACATAACCAGCACGAATCATTTTATCTTTTGTAATTGAATAACCAGACTCCTGATCCTTCTTATAAGATACTGAATCAGTCTGTATCATATTGACATCTTCATCAGTAATCGCCTTTACTATCATTGAATCCGTTTTAACCTTAAATTCTCCGATATCATCACCAGAACCGAAAATTCCGTCTGCAGCAAAAAAAGCAATTATACCGAAAACAACAATGACAATCGCAGGCGCAAGATACTTTCTGAAATCAAATGAAAAATTAAATTTCGGAAGAGCTCTATCTTTCACGTTTACCGTACGTAAATTTTCTGAAAGTTTGATATTCTTTTTACGCGAAGCTTCTATTATTTCTCTGATCATTGCACGGCATTCCGCACACTCGGAAATATGAGCAGTTAAAAGTTTATCCGAATCGACTTCAGATCCTTTATCCGCGAAATAAACCGCTTCGTCAAAACTCAGGCATTGACCGGGTGATGCTTTTTCTTCACCATGCAGAACAGCACTGCATAGAAGAATCTCGGCATTATCTTTTTTCTTAATCTCTGCGACACTATTGCCTTCTATTCGGGCATTTATATATTTCAAAATATCCATCAGTAAACTCCGTAATAGCTGTCAATTGCCTTCATTATTCTCGGCATTTGCTCATCTTTCATTTCCTTAAGTATTTTTGCAAAAAGCTTTGCAGAGTCTGCAATTTTAAGAAGCGAATCAATTTCTTTAAAACTCATTTTCTCTTTCACCCGCATAACGTATACGGCAGACTCTTCCGGCTTTAAAGATTTTTTCCAATCCGCGACGATGTCACAGGCAGAAACAAAAAGTTCACGGCGCTCAAGCGAAAGAAACTCCATATCCGGATAAACAGCTTTCAAATAATCGGCAAAATGCTGATGCGGATTTTTTATTTTTTTAATTATTTTATGCTTATAGAGATACTCATAAGTTTTTTCTCGTGTTAATGCTGAAAGATATATCTCAAAAGAATATTCGCCATTATATTTCTTCACAAATCTGAATCCGCTTTTTGATATTTCTCCTATTACAATCTGAAATATGCGGTCGTGATGAAAAACATCTGCAGAATTTTTCTCAAGATAATACATAATGGATCCTGAAATATTTTCCGCATAGTTATCCATAATCAGTTTCTCTATTTCCGGCTCATTTAAAAGCTTTATTCTGTCTGCCAAATTTTTTTCATTTTGAGTATTGGCGCCTCTTTTGGCAAAACTCATAATTCCCCCTAATCTATCAATGAAAACAATTACTCCCTAATGCGCTTCAGCCCAGTTATCAGCAGTCTTTATATCAACAACAACCGGGACATCAAGCTTTATAGCGTTTTCCATTCTGCTTCGCACAATGGAACTCACTTCATCCTTTTCACTTTCATGAGTTTCTACTACAAGCTCATCATGAACCTGAAGTATTATCCGCGACTTCAATTTCTTAATGATAAAATCCGAATGAATATCGCGCATGGCTATCTTTATCATATCTGCGGATGAACCCTGAATGGGAGTATTTATCGCGATTCGTTCAGCACCTTCACGTCTAAACGAAACCGACGAAGCAATATCAGGGATATAGCGTCTTCTTCCGCATATGGTTTCAACATAACCTTTTTCTGATGCAAAAGCTACAATACGGTCGATATAATCGCGGAACTTCGGATACGTTTCATAATACTTTTCAATAAATACTTTCGCGTCGCTCATTGAAATATCAGCCTGCTGAGAAAGACCGAAAGGAGTCACTCCGTAAATTGTAGCGAAATTTATTATCTTTGCCTGACGCCGCATCTGAGGAGTTACCTCATCCGCACTCACGCCGAAAACGCTTGAAGCCGTCATATTATGAATATCAATTTTTTCAGTGAACGCTTTTTTCATATTCGCGTCACCCGTGATATGAGCTGCTAAGCGTAGTTCAATCTGCGAATAATCCGCCGAAAGCAGAATATAGCCTTTCTCCGGAACAAAACCTCTTCTGACTTTTTTTACAAAATCACTCTTTGCAGGAATATTCTGCAAGTTGGGCTCTGTCGATGAAAGTCGCCCGGTAGAAACAATCGTCTGATTATAACTCGTATGAACCCTTCCCGTCCGCTCATTTACGAGAAGAGGAATCGGAGCGATATAAGTTCCGTTCAGCTTATTGTAAATACGGTAGTCAATTATATAATCGATTATTTCATGCGATCCTTTAAGAGATTCAAGGACGGAAATATCAGTAGAATAACCTGTTTTTGTTTTCTTTGAAGTCTTGAGACCGAGCTTATCAAAAAGAAGCGATGCAAGCTCTTTTGTCGAATTCAGATTGAGCTTGCCGCCGGCTAGTGAATATATTTTTTCTTCGCATTCATTCATCAATGATGAAAGATGGTTCGAAAGATATGCGAAGTGGGCTTTGTCGATTTTTACTCCGCAATACTCCATATCCGCCAGCACCTCAACCAAGGGCATTTCAATATCATAAAACAGTTTTTTAAGGCTCTCTTCCGCTTCAATTCGCGGTTTGAGATAATTAAACAGTCTGAGTGCAATATCCGTATCTTCGGCGGCATATTCAGAAATTTTATCAAGCGGAACATCACGGATATCCAGTCTGTTCTTTCCCGTTCCCGTAATATCGTCATAAGTTATTGTTTTATAATTCAGATAATCCAGCGCCATGTCATCGAGATTATGGCGGCGCCTGTCGTTTTCAAGAACGTATGAGGCGATCATCGTGTCAAAGATTACACCTCTGACATCAATTCCGGCATTGCGGTAAACGAGTATGTCGTATTTGATATTCTGGCCGATTTTTTTTATTGAATCATCTTCGAGAATTGCCTTAATGAGCGAAAGAGCTTCATCAAATGAGAATTCGCATCTCTTTTCTGAAAATAAATCCGCCTGATCAGCAGGGATATACCATCCTTGCTTCTCTTCAACCGAAAAAGAAACACCTACAATTGAAGCTTCCATCGGTTTGACGGAAGTCGTTTCTGTGTCGATTGAAACGATACCCTTCTCTCTTATTGAAGCAAGCATTTCATCAAGCTTAGCGCGTGTTGTTACAGTAATATAATTTTTAATTTCCGCCTCAAAAGTTTTTTCCTCTTGCTGAGCGGAAAATTCATTTATCAGCGAATTCATTTCAAGTTCGCGGAAATATTCGAGAGCCTTTGCATTATCAATTCCCTTAAATAAAAAATCATCAAGAGAATGATTTATTTCGACATCGCAATTAATCGTAACGAGCTCTTTGCTGAGATATGCCGAGTCCTTTCCGTTTTCAATCTGATCCTTGAGCTTTCCCTTAAGCTTTTCCGAATTAGCGAATATTCCATCGAGAGAACCGTAATCAGAAATAAGCTTAAGCGCTGTCTTCTCACCGATACCCTTTATCCCCGGAACATTATCAGCAGTATCTCCGGTGAGAGCCATGTAATCGATAACCTGTTCGGGATAAATTGAAAGCTTTGAAAATACTTTTTCCCGGTCATAGATATCATATTCGGAAATTCCCTTTGTATTCGCGTAAATGGAAACATTGGGATTAACAAGCTGATAGGCGTCTTTATCTCCGGTCACCAAAACGACTGCAGTCGAGTCCTTTCCGAATTTTTTAGCGACAGAACCAAGAACGTCATCGGCTTCAAACCCATCTGATATGAGCGACGGAATTCCCAGGCGTCCGACGAGATTTTTGATTTCTTCAATCTGCTGACGGAGGTCATCAGGCATTTTCTTTCTGTTTGCCTTATATTCATCATAAAGCTTGAAACGGAATGATTTCTCTTTCGGATCAAACGCGACAGCGAGATAATCGGGCTTCTGTTCGGCAACAAGCTTCAACAGCATTTTGGCGAATCCGTAAACAGCTGAAGTATTCTGACCCTTCGAATTAATCAGGGGATTTTTTATGAAAGCGTAATAAGCGCGGTAGCAAAGCGCATGACCGTCAATAATATAAAATTTCTTCATAAATCCAGAGAGAATAAAAATCGATTTATTGCAATAATAAAAAACTTGATATATATCTTGAAAATCAGATTCCTGATACTAATACATTTACCGGAGCCTGCATCAATGAAAACAGCATTTATAGCAATAATTCTTTCTCTTTCCATTTCATGCGCTGAAAAAAACGCAACACAGATTAAAACCGAACCTATACCGTCAAAAAATATTCAAGCAGAATCCGCAGCAGATAAAGAAGATGATATATTGTTATTCACAGGAAGATATATCGGCGGATTCATGGGATTTGAAGGAAGCGGGTATTATTTAAAGTTCAGAAACGCACAGAAAACAGTAATGACATTCCGCTCAAAAGACAATCCCGAATACGGCTTTTTTGTACCGGCCAAAGACAATCTTCTTCCTGTTCAGAACAGGAAACTTTTCGGCAAAATATTCATAATTTATTACACAGAAGGAACAGAAATAGATCCAAGAGGTAAAACTGTTAAAGTAAACAACTATATACGCGCGGAGATACTGGAATGAAACTTCATCACATAGCTTTCTGGACAAAAAACATCGAACGCTCAATAGAATTCTACAAAAAACACTTCAACGCTTCCGTTCTTTTCCGTCACACTGCCGGAGATTTCTCATGTGTCTTCATCGAAATATCTTCAGGAACAAAAATTGAAATTATGACCCGTACCGCCATTTCAGACGCTGATTTAAATGAAAAAACAGGATACTCGCATTTTTCTCTTGAAGTCGATTCCAAAGAAGAAGTTGACAGACTCACTGATTATTTTATCAGTCAGAACGTCGAAATGAAAAAAATAAAAGAGCAGTACGATGACGGTTTTTATGAAAGCGCCGTTTGCGATCCGGACGGAAATATTATCGAGCTTGCTTATGTTGACAGAGCTGTAAATCCGAAAGTATAACTCTTTACTAAATACATCGGATCATGATTAAATTCTTATCTGATAAATCACGGGGCAATTAATGATTTTCGAAGAAGAAAGACCATGGGGCAAGTGGGAAGAATATATCAATGAAAGAAATTACAGGGTCAAGAGAATCATTGTTCATTCCGGCATGAGGCTCTCGCTTCAAAAGCACATGCTTCGGAGCGAAAACTGGGTAATAGTCCAGGGCAAAGGTTTATTCTCACTCAACGGAAAATCGAAAGAATTAACTGCCGGAGATGTGGTTAACATTCCGGTTGAAGGAGTTCATCAGGTTGAAAATACCGGAAAAGAAGATTTTATATTTATTGAAACTCAATTAGGCGAATGCATCGAAACTGATATTGTAAGAATCAAAGACGATTGGGGAAGAATATGAAACAACGAATTTTTGTATCAAATACTTCGATATTATTCATAAAGGTTCAAAATGATGATAAACTTTAACGAATTGATTACACTCAAAAATATTCCCGATATCACCAACTCTTTCATATCTCAGATTAATGACAGTGATTTTGACCGAAAAATAAACACCGAATCATGGACAATACGCGAACACTTATACCACATTTGCGGTGTTCAAAAAATGCTTCTGGAAAGAATTGAAACGATCAAAAACAATATTGATCCCGTCATAGAACCATATTTTCCGCAAAATGATAATAGCATCGGCAGCAAATACAACTCAATCTCTGCGGCACTTACTGAATATAAAACATACAGAAATCAGCAGATAGAAATTATCGAATCATGCAGCGAAGAAGAATTGCGAAGAGAAGCTTTACATAAAGAGTACAAAAAATATAGTATCCCTATAATCGTTACACACATGATTTTTCATGAGTACTGGCACATGTACAGAGTAGAAGAACTTTTCCTGACTAGAGATGATTTCATCAATAATATAGACTAAGTAATCAAAGGATTATTTATTCGTTAATATCATTATACGTTTAAACGCATCAAGAAAACCAGATTACATCAACCCCGCATTTTTTGGCCTTCATAGAATATTCATCCATAAGTTTTCCAAAAAAAACTGAAGCCTTAGCATCCGCATTTTTATCAAGAATGGAAAAAACCTCAGGAGCATAAATGTTTATTTCCGCATCAGCTCCGTTTTTGACAAACATCGAGGCGACTTCAATCGCGCGCGAACAGTCAAAAGATCCTCCCCACGCAATAAGAAGCCTGAAATGAGTATAATCTTTTATTCTTCTGCCGATAGTTTCAGGTATACAGAATTCATCCTCTTCATGAACTGTCGGTTGTACCGAAGCGATATCTTTTCCGAAACGGAGAGCCTTAGATGAATCGGTGGACAAATCATAATTTTGCCGGCATGCCATATCGAACAATACCGCGTCGGTATGAATTCCTTTGGCGAAATTTTCGGCAATCATCTTTCCGAAAACTGAAAGCATCTCTTCTGGAACTCCGGCTGATAGAACTCTTCTTCCGAATCCTATAGCCGTTAAGGCGCGAAGATCGATACTTTTTGAATACTTCTTAGAAATAATTTCTTTCGAACGCATGCTCGCCCTGAAATCAATTTGTGAAAGAGATTCTCCGGCTGAAAATTTAGCAAGATGAAGAAAAGATTCCGTACGCAGTTTAGATAGTCTTCTGACAGGCGTCAGTTTATTCAGGTCATCCGATTTTGGAATTTTCTTGCCTGCAAAAACTGCAAATGATGAACTTAAAACAGCAAGTTCAGGCAGAATTAAAACTGCTTTCTTTCTCCATGGAAAAATCAGACTATATGGATATTTGAGCGCAATATAACCGAATAGATTTGAATCTTTATCATAACCTCTGAGAGCAAACGAAACATCCACATCAAATGAGAGTATTTTTCCTGGTTGATATGAAAACTGCTTTGCTTCGGGTTTAATTCTCAGATAACAGCTGTCACTTCCCTCAATATAATAACTGAAATATTTTGCAAGAAATGAAAAACGCCTGATTTTCACTTCAGCAGACAATGTTTCATTTATTCCTACAAAAGCAATTCTTGCATGAGAATATTTCAGATTTATGCCGCCGATTCCGCTAAGCTTCACAAAAAGACAAAGGATAATTCCTTGAACAAATCCGAAAACAATCATTACGGCGGCAACTTTCAGCCATAATTCCGGCGGAAGAAAAAAACACACTCCGGCAGAAAACAATACAGCAAAAGAAAAATATTTCATCGAAATGATTATTCTGCTTCTGTACAGAATAATTGAGAATATTAAAATCAGCGCTAAAAGAGCAAGGCTGATTAAAAGAGTCGAAAGAGTTATTATACCCTGGGCATACAGTTCATAGAACATTCAGCGCGGAACCTCTACAGACTCAAGAATTCGTTTAACGTTTTCGCCTGAAGACTCAATCTCAAGACCGAATGAGTCAACCGGTTTAATTCTGTGAGAAAGAACAGGAAGCGCGATTTTTTTTATGTCATCAAAGTCAACATAGTCTCTTCCGTCAAACACGGCAACGGCTCCGCCTATCGAAAGCAAATTAAACAACGCACGCGAACTTGCTCCATAACGGAGAAGCTCATCATCCCTGGTTTTTCTTACTATTGCGGTCGCATAAGAAATCAGTTCATCTGAAAAAGTCAGAGCCTTGAAATCCTTTTGCCACATTGCAATTAAATCATCTCTTTTTGCAAAAGGCTTAATTTTTGAAACATCGATCGGAATTTCATTCGAAAGATATTTCTTAGCCAGATTAATTTCATTTTCTTCGCTGAGATATCCGACACGGAGAACAAGAGAAAAACGGTCGATTTCGGCTTCAGGCAACGGATAAGTTCCCTCCATTTCGCGCGGATTCTCAGTCGCAAGAACCCAGAAACGTTCATCAAGCGGATAATCCTTTCCTTCAACAGATACTATCCGTTCTTCCATAGCCTCAAGAAGCGCACTCTGTGTTCTTGCAGGCGAGCGGTTTATTTCATCAGCAATAAAAATATCGCAAAAAACCGGACCGGGAATAAACTTCAAACTGATTCCTTTATCATCTCCGCTTTTTGAAACAGGAAGCATATAACCGGTAATATCAGACGGCATCAAATCAGGAGTAAACTGAACGCGCTTTGTTTTCTTTCCGAGAAGGGCTCCCATTACTTTCACTGCAGATGTTTTGGCAACTCCCGGAGGGCCCTCAAGAAGAACATGACCTTTCGTCAGATAACCTGCAAGCAGCATCTCGCCTAGAAGAGCATCATCAGTTATATATTCATGAAATCTTTCAATTAAATCGCGGTAAACTGCTCCCGTATTTTTTTTCATTTAATCTCCTCTTTTATTCGCTTTAAATATTTTTCAGCTTGAACAAACTGCGCCGCAAAGCGCGCTTTTGCATCATTTTTAATAAACGGCTCAATTGAAGAATAGTCATACCTTTTTATTCTGTCTTCAAATTTAACTCTGCGAAGAACTTCTACCGGCACGCCGCTGCGCACAAAAAATATAATTCCGCAGAAAATAAATATTACGGCTATTATTATGGCATAAAAAGCTGACGACGAAAAGATACTCATCGATGAATCTATGCCAGTTGTAAGATGCTCAAACGTATAAACCTGCCGGTTCTTTGAACCCAGAACGGTAAATATTCTCTCCATAAAAACAAGACCTGAAGAAATAATTTCCGGCGATCCTTGTTTAGCAATGGGCTTCGCATTCTGCATTTCGGCAAAATCGGACTTATCCGATTCATCTTTGATTGCCGAAGTATCAACACCGCTTTTTTCAAGGATATCAATCATATCAACGTCTTTAAACGTAAGCTCTTTCTTTTCTCCGTTAAAACAAGGCAGAACAGAAAACAGCCAGAAAATGCTTCCGCCGTTCCATTCCGCTCTTTGCATTTTCGAAAGAGCGACGTTGCCTTCCGCGCTTTTCAGCAAAGGAGTAAAAGGATATTCCTTCATGAAACGCTGAAGCGAAAAATATTTATCAATACGTAAAGCCGCTCTCTGAAAATTATATATTCTTCCTGCCGCAGTCGGAAAAAAGAAATCCGGTTCAGAAATAAATATGTTTTTATAATCTGCTCTTGCCTTTTCGTCATAATTGATTTTAGCAGCTTTCAAAAATTTTTTTGTATTTGTAAAACTGTCTATATCAGGGGTAATAAGAAAAACGATTCCTCCGCGGCTGACATACTTCAAAAGCTCTTCGGACTCAGTTTCGTTCCACTCTTTTTGCGGATTCAATATTATAACTGAAGTTTTAACATTATTTTTTATTTTGCCGGTTGAATCGGTATCCGGATACCATGGAAGATAATGCTGATTAAGATTATATTTTTTCTTCAATGCCGCGAATATCGCGGAATATCCGAACCGTGTGTCGCTGTAAAAAGATGTTTCCTCACTGTACCATCTTTGTGCACTGATTTCACGAGGCATTTCCGCTTTTTCTTTAACCATGCCGTTTTCAGCTGCAATAAAAAGAGCTATACCCGCAGCAAGAATTATAACCGACGCAATCAGATAATGCCTTGTTGTTGAAAAAAGGTTTTTCATTTGACTGACCTTATCCGCCTGCTTCTATTTTTTTTAATTTCAGGGTAAGTTTCTGAAGCATATTTTTCAGCAGATTCAAATGAAACAATGTCAGCCCGTTCTTTCTTATGAATTACTCTTCCGTAAACATCCGGAAGAACCTCATCGGCAATTGATTCATTTCCGAATATAAGTTCTCGGAAAGTTTTGCCGCCGAGATGATACAGTTGTGAAACAGATTTGATCAATAGACGCATCGCCTCGGAATAATTGCCTTGTTTAAAAAGAATGAGATAATCATATTCATTTATATTTTTCTTTCTCCGGAAAAAGATACTGCGGAAAAAATCAGCAATATCTCTGCGGAAATATTTAATTACAAAAAACAAAATTACTCCAAGTAAAACAATAAAGAAAGCGTAAAACATAATATTCTTCGCAAGCGTAATATCCGGAAGATTGTCAAAAATGTGAAAAAGTTTCATAAGTTTATCAAATATCTTTTGAAAGAAATTCCCTAAAAAATCAGGAATATTCACAGAATCAAGAGACTGAATCTTTGACAGTTCAGTCTCCCAAAGTCCCGCGAGCTCAGAATTATTCTGCTGAGGCATTCTTTATTTCCTCTAGGTACGGATAATTGCCGAAGTAAAGGTTCTCAATTGTATAAGCTGTCTGCAGCGAAAATGAATATGCGCAAATCAAAAGCATAATTAAAAACATAACCGCGAAGATCAAACCTGTTGACAAATATGCGAATACACTTTTGTCAGGAATCAAAAAACCGATTAAAAACAGAATCAGCGCAACAAAGATTCCTCCTAAATTAAATATTAATCCGGATAAAAAGTTCGCTAATACAAGACGCCAGAGATTGCCGCCGAAAAAACCGCCTTTTTTATTTCCGCACGCTTTAAAAGGAATTAGACACGAAAGCTTTATGCATCTTATAGGATATATTTTTCTAAAGACAGAAAGAATCGTCGCCTGCGAAATTATTGCCATAAAAATATACTGAAAAACCATTGAAACCAATTGAAGTGCTATCTGAAATAGCGCGCCGATAATAGGTCCGATAATAGGTATCAGAGAAAATGCCGCAATAATACCGACTATTATTAAAATCGGAATCATTAATACCAATAAAACTGCAATCATCAAAACATAAGTATTCACTACTGACATTACAACATACTTGAAAAAGCTTCTAAGCGGCATTTCAGAAAAAGCATCGCTTTTTTTAATATACGAATAATACATATAATACAAACAAATAAGAACACCCGGCAAAACGACTATAAAATATGCATAGGCTAATCCCAGTTTCTTTAATCCTTTTAAGGCCATTCGTAGAAGTTCTGTTGAAGTTCCGGTACCGCTTCCTGCAATTTCCTGAATTTTCCGCGAAATCGTTTCTGCCCAGAAATAATTTACTACATAATCCATTACTCCTGCTAGAACCAAGGCGGCAATAGACATTATAATTATCAGGTTTAAATTGC
>ERZ795058.551-NODE-551-length-57691-cov-6.707041_pt1 | contig 57691 bp, 63 predicted proteins | sample MGYA00375142_ERZ795058 | MGnify/ENA primary metagenome ERZ795058 (study PRJEB30187, sample SAMN05720210) | activated sludge metagenome | isolation source: anaerobic digester from wastewater treatment plant | place: Japan | collected 2015-04-20 ... | reverse complement strand
GCTGCTGATGCTCTGCTTGGAAACAACAGTACACCGTGGTTCTCAATAGGTGACGAAGAGACTGACCTCATTTCAGAGGCAACCCTCTCGACGCTAGTAGGTTCTATCAAAAGAGCGCTAGACGGTACAGCAGCAGGGGGAGGAACAGTGCCTGTTCGCTATGTCGCTGGAAATCCCTTGGTCGAGGGCAGAAGCGACAGTCTATACTACCAGCGTTACCTCTTCCTCAACAACCGAATGAACAAGAGCGAAGGTCCTCTAGCAAAAGCTGAGATGTTCCTTTACAACTGGGACTTTCTCAAGAGCAGCGAAATATTCAAAACTCGTCAGCTCTACGCTTACTTGCCTTTCATCGATGCAACCTCAGTTGAGAGCATGGATGGTATGATCTACCTTCCTCCTGAAGGAGACGAAACTGAGGGCTATTTCTACATCAAAGAGATTGTCGATGCGGTGCAAAAAGAGATAAGCGATAAGTGCTTGCTCATCTGTTCTCCTTGTCCTGTGAGAAACGAATGCCCGTTCTACGACGAAGCTTCTGTGCTTAAGAAGTACTTGCCGGTTGCCTCTCATCTGAATCTGTGGCTCAAGGACAATGAGCTCGACTTGCTAGTTTATGAGCAAGGCGTCGACGGCAAGGATTATCTTGACATAAGCTCGACGACAGGTACCAGAATCTCGGCTGAAGAGATGAAGAGCCGTCACAAGCTTTATACTGAAATCATCCGTGATGAAGATAATGAGATACCGCTTGACGATGTCAGAGAAGCGGTAGGCGCAAAAGTCGACGGCTTTGTCAAAGGTCGAGATCTGTATGCAGACGGCTTAGACTGGCTTAACGGTGGACGATACGGATCTCTGCAGCTTCGCCCGGATAGTAGAGGAACTTATCTTGATCCGGATAAGCATAGCTACCTGTACGACGCGCTCTTCATTCGAGATGAAGAGACGGCATTTGACTACGCTGCGACCGCAAACGCTTATAGTGTTTCTCTTAATCTCATAGAGGACGGAGAAGAGGTTACGTACTCGGGCAAAGTTCGAATCAAAGAACCAGTCGATCTACTGCTCTTTATTGATGCAGCAGGCGAATCGGATGTGTACCTAATCAGCGATGATACGAAGAATCCACTAGGTAATACGATCAATCCAATGATCTACTTGAATACGCTGAACGAGCTTGTGTACGACTTTGATTTCGACAGAAGCGAAGAGCCTATTACAAACGAAGCGGACCCTCGGCGCTGGCCTTCTGCTGCCGATATAGCGCAATGGTGTATCAACGAGTACAAGTGGATGGATCCGACAGCAGATCAGTACTGGATGGAAAAAATTCAAAAGATCGTGCGAGCAAGCCGAACAGAAGGCACAGTTTCTCTATCGCTACCCGGACGACCACGTATTGCAGATGTTGTGGATCCGCTTATATCAGAGGAGCCGTTGGTTGAAGACATCATCCGAGGGAAGCCTATGATAAAGTCGTATGTTAATTTCATACGTAAGATGAGAATCGATCTCAACAGTATTCGATGGGTGAAGGATAGCGATAAGCTAGAAGACATCGAAAAAGCAAAACAGACGCTGGCAGCGATGAAAACTAATCTCAGACTTGTTGTTGTAAAGAAATAAAAAAGCCGCCTTCGGGCGGCTTTTTATTAGAGCATTTCTTCACTAGCTACTTTTTCGGGAGAGTCTTCTTCGCCCTCCTCAGCTTCAGCTTCGCGAAGCTCTCGCTGAACATCGATTACAGTTTCGCCGGAAAGCATTGCATTCACGGTGTTCTTCACAGAAGAGAAAAGCTCAGGGTTCTTCTTCAGGAATGCTAGAATAGAATCTCTGCCATTTCCTTTGAACTCCCAATCATCCTGGTAGAACCAAGCGCCGCGCTTCTCTACTATTCCTAGATCGACAATGAACTTAAGATACTCGTTCTCACTATCAAATCCGGTTGCAAAGCGAAGCTCAAGCTCTGCGTCTCTCTTTGGAATGCCAATCTTGTTCTTAGTATTCCTAACACGCGAGACGATACCAACCATACTGCCAGCATCTTTGATATCGTCGATACGAGTGATTCGACCTCTCCAGGAGCTGTAGTACTTGATAGCGTAGCCGCCGGTCGTATTGTGCGAAAGCATCCCTCCCGTGAAGTAGTTTGCGTTATCTTCTACTTCAAGGTCGAGTAGAGGTACAGATTTTTCAATGCGACGCTTAGTGGTGTCGAGCCACTCCCCGTTTGTGGAAAGCGTTTTGAAGGTGCTTGGAAGTTCATCTACGGTTTTGTAGCCCTCAGGAGTAAGTATTCCATGAGTAGGTGCTGCTTCGAAAAAGCCGGATGATGACTCTACCAAATACATATAAGGAAGCTTCGGCTTAATTACGAGAGTCTTGACTTTCTTGAACTCAGGCTGCTTGGTATCCTCGTTATACGAGTATATCTGAAAATTCTTTTTAGCTACATCGAAGTATTCAGGCTCTTCGATGTCACTATATTTCGTCCAATCGATTTTAGCTCTCTCAAAAAGCTCTTCTATCTTTATAGGTCGCTTCACTCCGTCGCCTCCTTGAGCGGTAACTTGACTAGGATAGTATAAAGGAAAATAGTGCTGATTTGAAAATAATCTTGAATAATTTGGATTCGAGGAACCGCGATTACCGAATCGTTTGGAATATTCTTCTATAGTGATATTATCTTCTGAGGTTTCTAGGTATCTAAGATATCTCTTCTCCAAAGAGAAGCCTAGCTCTGCACGTCTTTCAGCTGTTCTCTTACGTGCAGCTGCAGCCGAGGCTTCTATACGCTTTATATCTACATCAAGAGCTCGAAGAGGATCCCTCACTCTCCAAGCATGTTGGGCAGCAACTATTCTTTGCTGCTCTTCTTCACTTCTTTGAGCTAGAGTTTTACGACGTCGCTTAAGCGATGCTTCTCGTTGCTCGGAAGTGCGAGCGGCCCAGCTACGCTTAACTTTTGCAGATACCGCAGCTCTGGTTTCATCAGACCATTTCTCTTTTGTCCCTAGCATCCGCTTAATTTCAGCTTGTTTGACCTCGGCTAGCTTGCTAGGTTTTGAGTACTTAAGTCGCTGCCGAGCTGCAACGCTCGGCGCAACCGAAGGATCTAATCGATTAAGCCAAATACCTATATCTGAATTCTCTCTATAGAACTCTCCTTCTGCTCGCGAGGCTTCCGCTGCAGTGTCGAAAGTAGCTAGAATTTGGAAGATGGGCTCTTCTTTCTTCAGTAAAGCATGTACAGTCTTACTAGAACTAAAGTAAAAGATACCTAGATCCTGTAAAGGTGATCGTCCCGAAGTAGTATTCTCATATCTCACACCTACATAGTATCTATTTTCGGAAAATCGAAGCAAATAAACATAAGCGAAAACCTCGTCAGGTCTATAATGCATAATCTAACCTTTCATAACAATTGGTGGCTATGAAAAGATGAGATCGATGAAGCGCTATTCGTCTATAATAATCTCTGTACCAGCTGCTACGCAAGTAAAGTCGGGACCGTACATACCACCGATATTTGCCCGCTCCTGGTTGATGACTATCATCGACGTACCGTACTTGCTGAGATACGGATTGATGTACTTCAAGCCGTTTGCAAAGAGCTTAGCTGTACCTCCGAAAGTGTTGTGCGAAAGTATTCCGCCGCTAAAATAGCATTCGGTATCTGCAACCTGCATGTCTAGTACTGGGAACTCTTTTGCGGTAGGCTTCAAGCGTATGAGCTTCCATTCTCCTTTATCTGAGAAGCCGTAGAATTCCTCTGGAAGCTCCGCTGCAGTTTTCCATTCGCAGTTTGACCAAGGCCCTTCTATCGCTCTGCCGTCAGGCAGGATCTTTGCGAGAAACCTATGGCTAGGTGTGCACAGAAACGCGAGCTTAGAGTCTATCTCTACCTCGAATCCGTTTGAGCAAGTTCCTTTGTAGAAAAGAAATTCAACCTTGCGCCAATCATTCTTTTTGGAATGAGCATCGTACGATAGAATCTCTATCGGATTAAGTGGCACAACCCCTGTGTTAAGAGGCATCTTTGAGTAATCTTCGTATCCAGCTGCTTTGAACAGCTCAAGCATCGTTGCCATTCATAATCTCCTCTCGCTTAGTATAAAGCGTTTGCCGCTATGCGGAAAGTAACTTCTGTATCCGGGCTGACACAAGCCTTGTCCGGATCTTCCACCTGAGCGACAGATGGCGTAACTGCAAGAGAGTCCCAAATGATAAGACCTACCGGAAGCTCCTCCACGAGTTGCTTGATAATCTTGAAGCCGTCTTCTCCGGTGAGAGGCCTCAGGAATATGAAATTCGAGTCATCAGTGCTAAGACCGAGCGTGTTAGCGTATTTCTCGTCGAAGCTTCTCTCGAAATCGACGTAAACGACTATCGGGCGGTTGTTCTTCTTCTGAATCTCACCGCCGATGTACGTAGCAAGAGTTGACTTTCCTCCGGACTCAGGACCAGAGAATTCGTAAATTCTTCCCATGCCGAAGCCGCCGCCGAATATAAAATTCAGCTGAGGAGATTCAAGATAGATACGCTGTACTGTACCCGACTCCTTTACATCTGCAATTGCCTCGCCGAAGCTTTTCTTCAGCTTCGTAAGTAGTGCTGCTGTGCTTGCCATTAGAACCTTCCTGTGCTGCCAAAGCCGCCGTTATTCCTATCAGTATAATCCAAATTCTCAACCTCTTGGACCTCAACTGCAGGCACAGGTAGCAGCATACCCTGCACTACCTTTTCGCCCACATCGAAATAGAATTCTCTGCTGCCTGCATTGTGATATACTACGGCAAGTTCTCCTCGATAGCTGCAATCTATTACACCGGCTTTAAGCTGCAGGTCGCTTCGTGCTGATATGCCGCTCTTCTCTTTGAAGACCAGCGCGTAGCCTTCCGGTACCGCTACTTGCAAGCCAAGCAGAATGGTCTTCGTCTCACCGGGCTCAAAGAGCACGTAGCTAGGCGTGAAGAAGTCAAAGCCTGCGTCAGTTACATGTGCTTTCGAAGGAAGCTTTGCCCCTTCACGAATTCTTTTCACATTAAGAATCACAAACAACTCCTATAATCGTACTCTCTCATCATTGGAGCACTTTCCCCGACCTGCTTCCAGCGCTTGCTGGCATCCTTTATCAAGGCTAGAAGAGTCCTCTCTTCAGGTGAGCACATACTCAGCAAATCGTAGAATCTACGGTAATCGAAAAGCTCCTGGCCTTTAGCTAGACCTCGTACTGAGATTTTAAGGATGCCTATTGCCTCTCCCGACCACTCGATGCTATAGCCTACTTTTCGAGCATAAGAGGATGCAATATGTATGCATCCCTTGAGAGGCTCTTTTATATTGCCAAGCGCTTCATCAGCAATTACTGATCCGGAATTTGCGGCTGCAGTAATACCTTCGTAAAAATCGTCTTTGGCTTTCTGCTCTCTTACCGTTGCTCGTTCAACGTCATCTAGCAGCTTTGCTATTGCTTCGAAGTTTAGCGTAACCCATCTACTAGCGGGCTTGCCAAGCACAACAGTGACTAGCAGATTGTCTGCTTGCAAGCGCTCCAGAGCATGCTGCTGCTTATATGCGGACAGTGCAAGTGTCTTTTCGAGGAATACGATTGGAAGAGGAAACGAATCAAGCTCATCTACCTTATGGTTAGAGAGCTGATATTTGTAAATCGATACAAGCTCGCAGAGCACTATCGCGAGAGTTGCATCGCCTTTGAAGTACCTTAGCACTTTCTTATTTACTGCTACAAATGAATCAGTAGCAAGTGAACCTACTACATATGTTTTCGGTGTAATTGTCATGAAAGCAGATATTCTCCTACTGCCATTATCGCCTCCGCAGTAGTCTTGCTTCTCTTCACTTTACGTAGTAAGCGATTCACGATAACCAAGTTTCGTGAATCCGAAAAGAGATTCGATGACTGGAATTCAGCTTCCAATGCATCAGCAACTTGCTGCGGTGTCTTACTTCTATAATTGTCGTTATTGAGCGGTCCCGATAGAGATCGCTGCACAGCTCTCTTTATAGGATTAGCCTCCCATTCCATAGCCTCATCTTTCTCTTTTTTCAGTTCATTCTTGCCTACGATCATGGCACTACTCTCCTGCCTACTACTCGAACCGGAGCACGAGTCGGCTGTGTTTGCACAGGTTGCGGACATCCAGCACTGTAGTATTTTGCTAGCGCTGCTAGCAAGTCAGCTTTTCGTGTATAGGGCTTTGTAAGTTGCGGGTACTCAGTTAGTGTCGTAAACAGCGCATCAAGATTAGGATGAGCAGCAAGAGACCTGGTACTGTCAGCGTAAAGCTCATTCTTCACGAATCCTGTGGTTTTGCAGATCATAGCGTCTGCTAGCACTAACGTGCAGTAATTGAAGAGCTCAGCAGGATCCGCTGAGTAAATTGTAGACCATATAGTCTCGTCTTTGCTGTAGCAAAGCAAAGCTTCCAACACCTTATACGTTGCGGCCTCATCGACCACACCAAGAGCTTCCTGGATAGCTTCAGGTGTCCAGTACTCTCCGATGAGACACCTTTCCAGAAGCTGCACGCCTTCGCGAAGAGAGCCTTTCGACGCACTTGCGATGCTTGCAAGACCTTGCAGCTTAAAAGTGTCCGGAATCGCAGGGTCGCTCCAGACGCCTTCGCGCTCCATGATGGTCTTCAGAGCAAGCATTACATCTCGTACCGCAATTGGCTTGAAGTTGAATGTCTGACACCGAGACTGTATTGCTGAAGAGATGCCTCCTGAGACCATACTCAGTAGTATGAAGTACACGCTATCCTGCGGAGCTTCCAGAATCTTAAGCAGTGCATTGCTTGCACCGCTACTTAACTGGTCAGCCTCTTCGATAATGAAGATGCGATTCTTATCGTACATAGGTCGTACGTTGATGGTCGATGTGAACTCGATTATGCTGTCTTTCTGACCGATCTGCGATCCGTCGAGCATTACTGTATCGCGATCGAAGCGCTCGTCAAGTATCGACTTACAGGAAGAGCACTCTCCGCAAGGAGAACCGTCTTCGCCTGGATGCGTGCATTGCAAGCTCATAGCGATAATATGAGCAGCGGTTGTCTTTCCGGTGCCGAACATCCCTCTAAGCAGCATAGCTCTCGGGAAGTTGCGCGTGAGTGCGCGCTTCTTGAGATCCTTTTTGATATTGTCTTGGCCGAAAAGCTCGTCAAACTGTCTCGGACGATGCTTTATCGAGAATTGCTCCATTCATTACTCCTTGCTTTCAATATAAGCTGCAAACTGCAGCTTTTGAGATTCTTACTTTGTAGTTTCCTACTTTGTTGGTTTCCGAGTTTCTCGTACTATATATAACCCTACTATAATCATAATAACAATAGTTATATAGCGCATGCGCTTACTCGCTAAAGAGGCACTAACTAAAATATAGCGCAGCGGGCGTTATACTATCAACGGAGGATTCAAGTGAGTCATACAGTATTCAACGAGTTTCTAAGCCAGCTAGCTCTTCAGTCGATAAATCTGAAGGGAGATACACTGCAGGTTGCTCTTTTCCCTGCTACCTTTATTGCAGATCGAGACGCTCATCTTAACTTCAGTGACATCTCTTCTCAAGAAATCGCGGGAGAAGGCTACGACGCTGGAGGCAAAGTACTTACAAACGTCGATGTCGTCAAGCAGAACGACGCAGATAACGCGAAGATCGTTGCTGACGACGTAACCTGGGCCGCTTCTACGATTACAGCACGATACGCTGTAATCTACAAAAACAGCGGAGATCCAGCAACATCGCCGCTAATAATGAGCGTAGACTTTGGCAGTTCAAAGTCTTCGCTGAACGGCAACTTCACGATTCAGTGGGCTGATGCCGGTATCTTCACTCTCAGCCAGGCGGTGTAAGCCATGATAGCCGTTCTAGGAACGCCTGTATTCGTATTTATCTACCCTCAGCAGACGACGGTCGTCGAGGGGATTAGCTGCGCAGTTCCGGTCGAGTCCATCGCAATCGAGCTGGCTACTAATGCGGTGTTCCTGGACGCTCAGATCTTTGAGAAGGTCGAGCTTGCTGAGGCGCTATCGGTATATATAACCGCAGCGACGCCTAGTGTCGCTATCGTTGTGCCTCGAACCATCACGCTTGACCGACGAATGCATCGATCAGCGTGGCAGGCGCGACTTGGCGCTCGACTTGATCCAATCAAACAAAAATTACTTGACAACAGCATGCTTTTATCCGCTCATCCTACAGACATGCTTCGAGTTCGCACAACTCGAGACTCGCGTACGCAAGATGTACTGTCTCGCACTATCGTTGCTGCGGAAATACTACCAATCATGCTTCCAGCGATGTCAGACGTGCCTATGCGCCGCTTGGAACGAGATGATACCGGAGAGCTGGTAGTGAGCTTCTCAATGCTTGAAGACCAAAAACCTTTCGAAGCTTATTCTCCTCTTGCAGGTCAGCTACGTCGCGATGACCTGCTTTTCCGCATACTGAAGGATCCTCATGCGGACCTTCCGTATATGATGGTCCTACAAGTCAAGGATGAACTCGCTACCTTCTCGTACGCATCCGTGCTCTACACAAAGTTCCTTCTCACCTTCTACGATGAAGCCTTGCCGCCTGTCGTCGTTTCAGAAATAATGAAAGCAGCAACCAAGAGGGAGGCTCTGAAGTGGTAGAGAATGTACGCTTATTTTTGCAGGAAATGGAATCGGGAAGCATTGCAAACCTTGCTCCGGAAAATATGATCAAAATCGTCGATGTAAATAAAGGAGAAGAGGATGATCAGGTTTCTGATGTACGCCCTGATAGCTAGCGAGTTTGCAGCTACGGGAGGCTGGCTTGCCTACCAGTGGAAGTTGCATAAAAAGCGACGAGCAGGAGATCTTATGTCCGCGGTCACTTTCATGCTTCTTGCACTCTCTTACTTTGCATACGGAGTAGAAAGAATTTACTTCAAAGTTGCAAGCCCTGCAGGTTACGTTGCGGACGCACTAGTAGCTTGCACTCTAGGGTTCTTCTGTATTCGCAAAATCAAACTAGGATTGAAAGTTGACAAAGCTTCTAAAGCGACCTGCCCAGATAGAGACGACACTCCTACTAAATAGGCCTTAAATTATAAAAAAGGAAAGCATTATGGATGAGTCGGTGAGTATTGTGACTACGTGGATGGCGCAGCCGTTCTCCGCACAACTTCTTGAGCTTGTACTAATCGCCGGTATCCTAGGCTTCGTACTGGTTAGCGTGTATTTTTTCATCAAAGCAGTTCGACCGAACGTCGAAACTAAAGATGGTACGAAGATTTCGTTTTTTGCAAAACGAAAGAAGGCACTTCAGCCTGTAGCATCAGCAGAAGCTCTTAATAGACCATCGCTACTTAACCACCGGTTCTTCAGAATGATGCGTAGTACGCAAACTGCGGGATTTTTTCAAATCGAGGATAGTACGGATCGTACTGCCAAAGGCGCAATTAACCTTGCCTTCTTGAGAGACTGCAAATTCAAAGTGTTTCGTGAAGGTATTGAAAAATTCGTATCTGACGTCGAGTGCCTTCCTACAGTAGCCCAGCGTGAAAGCATGGTACAGCAGATGTTAGCAAAGATCTCTGAGCTCGTGAATACCTACGAAGAGATGGCAAAATCTTTGCGAATAATGTTGCCTAACGACACCGTGATTTACGGTGTTCCTCGATTATACATGGTAAAGTTTAACAAGTGGCATGGCGATCATACAGCAATGTGCTTGAACTCGATTAACGATGTGCTATGCGATAAGCTTTACGAAGATTGGTATGCGACACTGCGTGCAAGCTTGGACTATCTCTACGTTGTTTTTGACTTAACGATGCAGGATGCAAAGCTCACGTTAAAAGATTTGAATGGCGACCTAGATAAAGAAATCGAAGAAATTCTCTCTAAAACCACACACTGAGCGTTTATAGTAATTGCATGGAAACAGCACCTGTAAGACAGGTGAGAGTAGTAGCTCCCACCGTACCTAAAGAAAATAATCCTCCACTAGTGGAGGAGATGACGCCAGAAGCTGAGCAGAAGCTGATCAGCTTCATTCAAGAACAAACAGCAAAAATGAGTCGTTATGCTGCTCTGAACAATTCAGAAGGGCAGATCGGCTTCTACGAGCTCAATCGAGCCCTTGCTGAGTACCAAAACATCAACCTCGCGCTTATATCGCTTGGCGTAATGGCGAAGGTTGAGTATTCGAAAGCAAAAGAAGCTTTTGAAGACTGGTACGCCGAGAAGTACATCACGGAGCGCAATACTCTTAACCCTCCTTCCGTAAGCAGCACAAAGTGGTATGCTGCGAAGGAGATTGAGATGCACGTACGCCATAAGTACAAGAAAGAATACAAAGAGCTGTTAATGGAGCAAGAGTTTGCAGAGCACAAAGTAGCGCTGCTACGACGGCTTCAGGACAGCTGGACAGCACACCAGTTCGTATTAGCACGGCTTAGTCGTAACGTTGAGGCGGATCTTCGTGGATCTTCCACAGAAGATAGCGGTCCGAAGTTCGACGAGGATTAGAAGAAGGACGCACAAATGCGTAAGTATCGGCAGTTCAAGAGATGGAAGAAGCGTCAGTATAGGAAGTTCCTTCGCAAATCGAATTTCGAGTTTGACTGGGGCAGCTGGGTCGAGCTCAACATTCTCAAGCTTACGATGATGGGGCTGCAGTTCGCTAAGTTCGGTGTATGCGTCGACGAGCAGAGAATTCCTCAGGTGCGTCAGATCTGGGCAGCTCGTCGTGAACTGAAGCATGTCGTAAACGCGTTTGAGATCACAGAAGCTGCTGCTCAGAAGAAGTTCAAGGAGCGCTTCGGCTGCGAACACATCTACTCTCTTCCGACGCTCGGTGGTGTACGACCATTGATGACTCCGGAAATGGAAGAGTACTGGAAAGAGCTGACGTTCACAAAAGAAGGTCAGTCTTCCATCAGGCTTACTTCAGACGCTTACCAGTCTGAAGCGCTTCACAACGCGCTCTCTATCATAGATAAGTGGCTCTTCTACTGGTGGGATTGATGAAAGGTAATTGCGTGCTCTGCCAACGAGTAGCAGAGCTAGAAAAGCATCATCTCTTTCCTGTAAAGACGCGTCGTAAGGATGCGTCTTTTATTTGGGTATGTGCTCAGTGTGGAGATGCAATTCACCAGCACCTCACTAATCAGGAGCTGCAAAACTACTACCATACGGAAGAGCGCTTAAAAGAAAAGCTGCAGAAGTACACCGATTGGGTGAAGAATAAGCCGGTGTCTCAGCACTTCACGGTAGCGCAAAAGAAGCGAAAACTGCGTTAAACATGCAATACCGAGAAAAGGTGTACAAGTTATACACCTCTTTTGATCTTGCAATTGTTTTGCAGTGTTTCGCGTAAAAAACACGCTTCTCCCTGCATTTCATTGCGGGGAGATTCTTCGAGTTTTGTTCTATAGTCATTTCTTCTTAGCTTTACCAATCCAGAAGTACATTACCGCTGCTGAAGAATTGGAGACCTTCCTAAGCGCTTCGCCTGTAAAATCTTTTGAACAGTAAATTCTTTTCCTTATATTACATGCGTAAGAGCAAATATAAGGAGACCGAAGATGGCAGAGCATAGCGACGTCATTACCGTTACCAACGAGGCGCAGAAGGTTCTGCTCGACAACGAGCTGAAAGGTCAGATGAGCGACGGCTACTGGGAGAATGCTCGACCTTTCGATCACTGGAAGCGGCCCTGCCGCGCAGCTGTGGTCATCGCCGCCGTGCCTTCAATCAACTTCTACGCAATGCGCAGGTACAACTTCGCAGCCGATGATCTGCTCAAGGTAGTCCGCACCCGGATGATCCTTTACGTAAGGCTGGCTAAGCTTCTCGGCGCAGAGCAGGCAAAACAGGCTGAGTGTCTCTTCGAAACCATAGATGGCGACGCGAACGCATGCGACCGTCCCAAGTTCATCGCAGTGCCGAAGTGGATGGCTACTGCATGCAACTATGAAGGCGATCTAGGTGAGAGGCATCGCGCCAGGAAGGTGCAGCTCGAGACGCTTATCGAGAAGCACGGTGACGCTTTCCTCAATGAAGTAAGCCTGCCTATCAAGGACAAGAAAGCTTCCTACAACCTGAGCATGCTGAACAAGGATCTCGAAGGCATCAAGACTGCTTTCGCTAATTACGTTCGCTAAATTACTTGGTAAAGATCTCTCGACTTCCGAGAGAGTCAATTTCGTAGTGGATGTCAAATTCCTTTGCAATTAGTAGATTGCAAATAAAAAGCCCAGCGACGAATCGCTGGGCTTAACTTTTTTAACTCAGATCCGGTGATCTTGATACGACCGAGGTAACGAGGCTGCAGGCACTGCACATCCCGGTGGTCCCGGGACTCTCCAGCGTAGACTGCATATAGTGCTTTTGAGAACAAGGCTAGCTGCTCGAGCAGATGTATACATGTTGGCCGCAATCCCATATACGATCGTAGCCAAGCAGCTGCATATTTTCCCATTCCGTCAGCGCTGGATCGGCCCCAGCTATCTTATGCTTTTGAAATTTCAGCCTATTCTCTCTTCTGTGATAATCATCCGTGTACCAGTAACCTGCAGGACTTGGCGTAAGTGCGGTAAACCCGTTTTGAAGATAGACTTTTCCGCTAAACAGTCTTCTCTCGCTATAGGTAATTATGCTACCCGAATATTTGCTGCGAAATGCCTTTAGAAGCTTGCTGAAGCTCCCGGGAATTGAGTAGTTTAGTTTTGTGGCAAACCTCGTGATTTCCCAATCTGCTTTCTTAGAGAATCGCGGCTTTCTAAAAGAAAGCCCGGCGAGCACCTCTTTTGTCTGAAGGTCTATAAGCGCAAAGTTTACGGAGCTGCCGGCTCGACCCTGAATATGATTAGCGTCATAGAAGCTGGCAAGAGATGGAAGCTGTGCGATTTCAAGTTGTCTAGCACCAATTTTATTTGAATATACACCTAATGCTGAGCTAATTATAGACTCAACAATAGGCCGGCTCTCAATCCACTCGTCGCTAAAGATATGCAGCAGCCTGATCCCAGCTTTCTCGCAGCCTAGCGTTTTTTCAAGATGGTAGCCTCTTCCTCTCCCGGCCGACAATTCTGCATGATAGTAGTTACCATTATACTCTATGGCAAGCTTTCTTCCGGGGATTAAGATGTCTAGGTGCTTCCCATTGAGAATGCTTCTATCTCCTCTAATAATGCTTTCGCTAGGAACTAGATTCTGCACAAAGCTTGCAATCTCGTTTTCAGCAATGCTTGAATTTGAACGCAATGGAAAGCAAATAGGGCATCTAGGAAGCTTGCCATCTTCAAAGGATGCTTCAAACTCTTCGTTGCAACTGTTGCAACGGTACCGCATCGGATGCTCATGCCCGTGAAACTCTTCTATAGAGAAAAGCGGGGTCATTCTTTCTAGAAATCTTGTTGACTTGATTATCGTCTCGAAGGTATTTCTATGTCTTGCTGCCTTTATCTTTGCAATAATCTCCGGGGCTTGTGTAGCCCAGGTAACGCCATATCTCTGAAGATTTGTTTCGATTGCTTTGCTTTTTCCAGAGTAATTAGCTTTGAAAGTCGCCAGCTTTTGTTCAGATATGCCTGGTATTTTTGACACATGATCTACGCCATAGCGTTCAAGCATAGTAGCTTTCTGCTTCTCGAGATTAGGCTTGCCACGAGGCAGATTTTTCTGCTGAAACGGATTTGCAAATCCGTTCCTCGATAAGCAAGTAGCTCTCATCTTAGCAAGCGTCTCTGGATTAGCAGCTCCCTTTAACTGAGGTCGATGGCTAGCAGAAGATTGCTTACGACATGCAGCGCTGCAGAAGCGCTCGTAGCCCTCGGAGAAAGATCTAAACTTGGTAGGCTTGCCGCATACCTCGCATACTGTCTTTTGACGGCCATCTAGCAAGAAGAGCTTCTCTGATATGGATTCTCCGTCATAGGTATTTAGCTCCTTCATCCATTCAGGGTTATTTTTAAGCTTCTTTACGAAACTTGCATTCATAATACCATTACTATGCAGAAATCCAGCTTGCTTAAATTGATCCAGGAGCATGTCTTATACCTCTCTCACTATACAACTAGTATAAGAGAAAGCAATAGATCTTTTGAACAATAAAAAAGGAGGCTCGAGAGCCTCCTTTAGCACTTTTTTAACTCAGATCAGGTGATCAGCTGATCTCCCTGATACCGTTGATCTTGATACGACCGAGGTAACGAGGCTGCAGGCACTGCACATCCTCGAACCGCGCTACACCAGCCTCGGTGTAGAAATTTTTCCTCTGGATTGCACCAGTGGAGTAGAAAGGAAGAAGGGTTCCGAACGCGATCGAAACATCAGCCTCGTTAGCGTCGTTCTTCCAAACCGTCATGAGCTCGTCGTCGTTCACGACGCTCGAAGGCACCTTGAAGACTGGGATACCATCGATCTCACCAACCTGATGGCCACCGATTGCAGGCTGTGCGCCCTTGGTGCTGAAGCCCTTGTAGAGCGACAGGTAAGTAACAGCTGCCGGACCACCAACGATGCGGCTTACGCCACCACGATTGATGTCGTTCAACTGAATGTCACCGATCCTAGCAACTGCCTGCTTGATAAGCTGAGCAGTGTGGAAGTAGCTGTCGTCTGTACCCGCACCAGCTTCTGCGTTGAATTCAACGTAGTTAGCAGCGGAGAGGGCCTTGGCATGCTGATAAGCAAACCTTACAGCGCGGAAGTCGAGAGCCTTCTTGATTTCCTGACCAGCGGAATCGAGCAACATCTCTTCAGCAGAAACGCCGAAGGAAGTGTCGAGCACCAGCTCAGTGAGCTTGGTCCAGGTAACGCCGAGAGCCAATGGCCTTGGGCGGAACTGGTAGTCAGTCATTACGAGCTCTACTTCACCTAGATACTCACCAGTGAGATCACCCTCAGAGTTGAACCTACCGTAAGCAAGCAGGCCGGTAACGCGTCGCGTCGCGTTAGCGAAGGTAACTCCGTCAGCAGAAACCTGCAGAGTAGCTACGAAGGTGTTGGCATCAGTCTTGCTGACCGCGGTTACCTTGTAGTACTGGGTAGCGTCGACCTTAACTACGTTGCCGAAGAACCAATCACCGGTACGGGACTGAAGAGCGAGGACGTTCTTCTCGTTGCCGATGAACAGAGCAGAGTAGCCATCGATGTAATTTGCACCATCGGTTCCGAACGCTCCGCCAGCGAAATCAAGGGTTACCTTATGCTCGTTAGGATCGGCACCCTGAGCTACAGTGATGTTAGCCAGCTCGGTAGGGTACCTGTCCTCCGTAGTTTCGTACATAGCCTTGCGGTAGTTGGAACTCGTGAACTCGTTGTCGCCGTTCAGGTTGAGATCGCCGAAGGTTCGGTTGCTCATCGAAGAGCCGGTCTGGCTGTTCGTGTAAACTGGTCGGATGTACTTGATGCTGTCCCTTGCCGTCTCCATGGCGAACTCGGTGAAGAGCTTACCACGAATGCTGTTCGGATAGGAAAGCCTAACAAGTCGCAGCATGTTCTCGGGCGTAAAGCCGTAGAAGTTCGAGCTGAGCTGAGCCTCAGTCATGCGCGACATAATGCGAGCCTGATTCTCCAGGAGAACGGCGAGGTTTCGGGCAGTGCCCTCTTCCATGGTCCTAAGACCCTTGCCGAGCTCGGGAACCCTAGCCCATTTCTCTACGAGGCGATCGGTGCGATAGTCGCGCTCTTCGCGGTAGAGCTTCTCGAGAGGATCAGCCATCCGGCTATTCTCTCGAATCTTGTTCTTGATACTCATGATCAATTCCTTTTAGTAGTCTTGATGAAATTCAACAACGCTCGTCTAAGATGCTTGGCCATCTAAAAGGCATTCTCACGAAGTATATTTGACTTCTTTACGAAACGCATATGTGCGTCTCTAGTAGTTGTTTGCTTAGATTCGCTAACAATAAATTAGTGGCAGAAAATCGATTAGTTCCAACCCGGTGGGAGACGAGAGATCATATCCGCTCGCTCGATTTTTGCTCCGTGTTTCTCAAGCAATGCACCGCGCTCTTCCCTGGAAAGGGATACTGACTCGGGAATTCGAGCATTCTCATACTCTACGCCTTCATTCAGCATTGGAAGAATCTTCATGTAGGTAGCCATCGCCTCTCGTACGGTCTTTGCGCTTCGAATTCGCTTCTCGTAAGCCTTGATACTAGCACCATGCCTGATTGCGAGGTCTGCCCAGTAGGAATCTACTTGCTCTTCCTCTCGGAAGCCTACGAAACGAGAAATGGTATCAGCAGGGCTCTCCATCAATTTAGGAGCAGCTTCTTGCTGCTGCTTGTACTGATCAAAAGCAAGCTTGGCTTCTTTGAGCTTCTGCTCACCAGTGGTGACGCTTGCCTGAAGCCTTTCAATCTGCTTGGATAGATGCGTAATGCGTGCGTCCTTCTCAGCTAGCTGTGTCTTGTATCCGCTTATCTCGGCATCGATAGCCTCGAGAAGCGCAGTCTTCTTTGTAGCAGCCTCGGTAAGCTTAAACGTCTGCGCTGTAATCTGCTGATCAACGACGCGCTTCTCTGCATAAAGCTTCTTGAGCCGAGCACGAAGGTGAGCAGTATAGGCTTCCGTAGGTCGGCTTGCCAGCTTCTCGCGAGCCTCATCGAGCTTCTTCTGAAGGCTCTCTGCGACTTTCTTCCAATCAGTAGCTTCCTGAGAAAGTACGGAAGCGTCTTCGGCGATAGCAGTTAGCTTCTCCTTGAGATCGTCTGCTGACTTAATCCCAAGCTCTTCAGATAGCTTAGCAGCTTCTGCAAGCTGGACCCTGATAAGCTCGCGCTGTTCGTTGATCTTCTGAACCACGCTCTCGCGTAGATCTGGTGCTGCGCCCTCTTCAAAGTATGTGAGGATTTCCTCGAACTCCTGAAGACGACTCTGCGGGTCGCTAATCTTCTGGGCATCCTCGAGGAAAGTCTCCATATCCTTTCGGAATTTCTTTTCCTCTAGTTTCGTAATCTTTGCCATAGTGGTCTTCGTCTCCCTAACAACACTTTCTGGTCTGTTTGCAGACTCTCCCAAACGAGAATCCGATGCATTTTTTGCTTCGCTAGTTGCTTCTTCATATGTAAAGTAAGTGCCTTGGCTAGGTGTAAGTACCCAGTCGCTAAGGCGCTCGATCATGTACGTAGATGGATCAACAGTTCGCTTATCGGACATAAGCTCGCCGAAACCAGAAGAGCTTGTACCGGCTCTTAGACCGTTTCGAAGATGCTCCTGCATGTCTTTTCCAAGTGAACCAGAAGGCATGAACGTTCCGTAGACGTAGCCATCGTTGCCCATTCGAGCTTCGAGCCATACACCACAAATACGGCTAGGATCACCGTCTGACTCTCCGGAAGGGTGATCAGCGAGCATTGGCGAGCCTTCCCAAATATGACGCTGCTCGTTAATTACTCTCTCCCAAAGAGCTTTCGGGTAGAAACGACCGTTAGCGTTCTCCTCGTCGTACTTGCTTATAGGTACTTCCCAAGCCTGCTGAGAGCCGACCGCAGCTTCGGTAAGATGCTGAGATGCCAGTGCAGCAACAGCCTTCTCCTTCAACGAAGCGTTCATCTCGACCTTTTTGAATAGCTTAGGATCTATCGAAACAGTTTCAACAAACCTTTGCATTATATACCCCTATCTCCTAATTAGTATCGTTAGCTTTTCGAATTTCGGAAAGCATATCTTTGATAGAAGCCTCCTGAAGCTTATGCTTTGCACCTGGCTTTTTAGATAAGGTTTCGAGCATCATAGTGTTAGCATCGTCACGAGATATACAAGTATGAATGTGCGAACCGTGTCGAACGAAATCACCTATCACATTTTCCTGAAGTACTCTGAAGTAGATGTCATCTCGAGATTCGTTGTATCTCTTTGAGAGCTCACGCATACGAGCTTCTCGAATTCGACGCTGCCTATAAGCTTTTGCACTTTCTCCAAGATCGAGCTTGTCCAGGTCCAGTGGACCCTCCTCCGCAGAAGACGAGCTGTCCTTCTCTTCCTCGTCGGCCAGGTCTTTTTCGATATCGAAGTCCTTATCTGAAGAGCCTCCTCCACCCTCAATATCAGCAGAGCTGTTCGAGTATTTTGCATCTCGGGTCCACTTGATAATATCTACCGGATCAAGAAAGGTGTACTTCGAAATAATATCTCGCGTAATATCCGGAGGCAAGCCTTCATCGTCCTCTGCACCAATAGCTGCGCGTACAAGATCCATTACACTGCTTGCCATCTCTAGCGAGTTCGATCTTGCGTCGTTCTTGTCTTTAGAGATCTCCTCTGAAGGATATCGCAAAGAAAGCGTGAAAGGAGTATTGAAGTCGAACTGCCCGTTAATAGCAAAGTGTAGCCGGAAAAGATCAGCTAGGCCGGAAAGGAAGGAGCTTTGCAGAGCAAATGTCGCTCGGGCGAAAGGCTTGAACTGCTCCGTTAGCGAAATAGCACTATTGCCAAATCCGCCCCACTCCTGTATCAGGTAGCCCTTAGGAACACCAGTTGCAACTGCAACGCGGTCCTGGTACATCTCGATGTCGTCAGTAAATCCAATATCAACCTGCGGATTCTTAACTTCGACATCCATTAGACTATCTGGCATCCAAATCTTCGTGTTAACGGTGTACACTTCGCTATTTCCGCCAGAAGGAGAAACACCGATGTTATCATACTCCTCACGCACACGATTTACCGTAGAGAATTGCCGAGCTTCATCGGCTGAAGCTGAGGTCTTTACTTTGTAGAGTGTAACAGGGAAGTTGAGAACTCGAGCGATTGACTGCAACGTAATAGTAGATGCAGTAAGCTTGAAAGGGGCTAAGCAGCCAAGAATTGGAGAGCTTCCAAAAGGAGTAAACTCGCTGCCGTCGGCATTTGCTCTGAAGTGAGTAACCGACCACGGAGGAACAACAAGATCGTTGTGAATTACGAAGCCGAACAGCTTCGTATCGAACATATCAGCAAAGTCGCCTGTCTCGTCCAGATCATCTATCATCTGCTTGATCAAGCTCTGCTTGTTAAGCATGATAGAGAAGCCTTCGAGCCTCTTGAGCTTCTCAAGCGCTTCGATAGGATTGAATTCCAAGCGATCCGAAATGTCTAGCTGCTTGAGCGGTATGATCTTCTCGACGCCGTTCTCAGAAACCTTATTAGCCCAGAAAGCGTCTCCGTAGGTTGCTAGCTGCTTGATAGCTGTCTTGCATCGAGGTTGCGTGATGCCCCACTTGTCAAGCAGAGTATACATCTCCTTAGTCATACGAGGATCGGGAGTTTCGATCCCGATAACGTTGTTCTGGACATCAAGCTGCGTCGCTTCGTCAGCATAAAGCTCGACCACGCGACCTATGAAAGGATCATTTAACGTTGCATAGCTGAGCTGATCAACGCGCCGAGCCCTATTAGCAATTTCTGCAGCAGAATCAGAAGTATCCTGGAGCCAGCTGTCGACCAGTTCCTCAAGCTTCGAAGAGAGCTTACCGGAAGGCATAAGCTGATCGGCAACGGCTTGCATAATACGCTGACGCGACTCTGCATTAGGATCAACCTTAACAAACTCAACACCAGCAGGTGCTTTCGGGTTTGAAGTTCTCCGCCAGCCAAAAAGCGACGACAAGTAGTTTTGCAAGCCCTGCTTCTTCACAGAAGACTGAGCTGGCTTTTCGCTTCTGTATATTCTATCGTCCATCAGGTCCTCTTACCATATCGCTTTCTGTCGTCCGGTTGGACGAGTCGCATGCTTCATTCTGTAAACCATCTCGGTATGAGCATTGCCCTCAGCAGTGGCTTTCATATACTCTGGAATGTGAATGGAGTTATCACCCCAGATTCTGTCCATCTTCTCACCGCAGTCGCAAGCCACCTCGTTAGGCGGGCCGTCTTGCATAGCTGCTTCAACGTCTTTATGAGCACCACATTTGCTGCACTTAAATGCATAAGTCATTTTGCACCGTCCTCGTACTCCCATTCCCTGGGCATCGCAAGTATCTCATTAAAGTTAATAAGATCTTTCCTAATTAGTACGAAGTTGCGTCGCTTATCAAATTCTTTTTTAAGAATGCTTCGCTTATCGAGCTTCCGCTGAAAGATGTAATCCATATCGCGAAACACGTACACTCGCTTGCTCATTCTACCGTAATCAACGCAAACTAAAAGAAGAGTCATAGCTGTGCTGCAGAGATGAGAAATTGCTTTCAGATTGTCTATCTGATGAGGCTGCAAATCATTGAAGTTGAATGCTGAGGGCTTCTTGAGATTTTTCGCCTCCCAGTATATTGGAATACCATCAGCATCTGCTGGCTTGAAGACACCTATCCCGTCAAAACATATAACGCCTTTAAGATGAGGACCATCCTGAGGCTTGAAATGCCAGTTCAAGCTTTTTCCTATAACTTCGTTCAGCTTCTTCTCAAGCACGTTTACATCCCAAAAAGCAGCCTAGAGCTGTAGAAGGTTTTAAGCTTGCCGTCTTTATAGTCTCTGCGTATGCAAACGTATTGATTCATAAGAGAGATTCGACGCTTAGCAACTTCCGCGCGCCAACCATCTGCAGGATCTTCACCAGGCTTGTATAAGTTGTGAGCCTTAATATACGCGACTGCATCAGCTTCGGTATAGAAGACATTGAGTGCACCTTTACCATACTTGTCTTGCAGTATGCTGTCTAGCAGTGTAGCTGTTCCGCCAATAGAGACGACCTCGACATGCGTGTGAATTCCCGTGCTCAATCCCTTGCTTCCAGCACTACCCAAGAATGCACCTGCTGCATTTCTGGCGTTGCTGTTCTTGACAGGATCAGCAACGTCTTCCATATGCATAATTCTCACCTCGAAACCGTCCTCAGTCGTTAGCGTAAGCATGCTTCCGAAACCACCATCGGCTTCTGGCTGCCAAGTAACGTAGCAGTCGAAGGGCGCGAAGATCTTATTCTTCTCGGGATCTTTCCCCAGATTGCCACGATCGACAGCGTTATGCGTTCGAAAGCTATCGAACGTCTTATCAAAACCGAACTCGACAGTAAACGGAGCTCCTGGTCGAAAGGTTACCTTACTAAATTCAAGACCACCGTACTGTTCTAGAAACCGATCTTTCATTGACATCATATAGAACCTCTCAAATAAATTAGTAGTTCTTTTGAAAACACAAAAGTCTTCCTTATATTATATACGAAGATTGGAGATAGGATGACCTTCTACAAAGTAATGTCTAGGCTGCCAATAAAGATTGCGGCTGATCTTCGCAGTACTCCGCAATCACCTCTTCATCACCCGGAAGGAAATGCCTTCGAGCATACCAAGCAGGTCTTTGAAAAGACCATTGAGCATTTCGGAGAAGACATCGATATGCAGCTAGCTGCAATCTTCCGCGATCTCGGAAAAATCGAGTGCACCTTTCTCAAGGATGGAAGAATCGTTGCGTACGGTCACGAGCTCAGGGCGAAGGAGTATATCGAAAAGTATAAGCATCTCTTCGACGATCTTGATATCAACTGGGATAGAGTAAAGTACGTCTGCAGGTATCATATGCTTGCTCATCGATTCGAGGAAATGCGCAAGTTCAAGCTGGATGCTCTTAAGGAGTCTCCTTACTTCGACGATCTCGTCCTCTTCGCGAAGTGCGACAACGAAGGTAGGGTTGTAAGAGATGGACTATGAGATAGTTAAGATTCGATCTTACAGGCTCACACGCGGTGCGTTTTCGCTTCGAGCCAGCGAACCGCTGGACGAGGATGATGAGCCCGTCGGCCCAATCGAGTACTGCTTGTACATTTATGAGTCAGCTGTTCCGGAGTGCTCAGGCTTCGCTAGGACTTTTGAAGAGCTAGAAGCCGTGAGCATTGGCAGCGCAAGAGAGGTAATCAAGCGTCTTATAGAAGACGGACTGCCATTCCTGATGGGAGGAAATAATGGATAGCTTCAAGCTGATCAAGTCGATTGACAATTTCTCTAACTACGAGATGAGCCAGGACGGAAAGAGCATCAGGCATACCAAGACTCTTGCTGCTATTCCGCTAGTGCTTAGCGGGACCAAGGTCAAGGCGGAGCTCGTTTCCGATGATGGTAAGGAAAAGAAGTCTTTCGGCGTAAAGACGCTGTACTGGAGCTCCTGGAATAAGCCGCTTCCCGTTGACGGCGAAGCTTCTGCAAGCGATGCCAAGAAAGTAACCGCTAGAGCTGCGGTGAGTTCTTCGAAGCCTTCTGACAAGCAGCTCATTTCGAATAGACTGCGCGGCGAGGTAATCAACCTGATTGAGAAGCGCTTAGCGAAGAAGGGAACGGCTTCCGGTCAGCAGGTAGAGGACAACTCTCTCACGATGAGAATACTCGTACACAACGTAGAGAAGAAAATGCTTCTCGTCAGGCTGTACACTTCAGGCTGGCGCGATGGCTTCTGGTTCTTCGAGCCCAGTTCGGGTAAGTACTCGCCGTTCATCAAGGAGAAGCACAAGCCTGCTCATGGCGACTCTGCTATAATCTGGCCTACTTATTAGTATGAGGAGAGGTGAAGATGAACGACCTTTTTGACGATGTAGAAGAAATACTAGCGGGCGATCTTAGCAGCCATCCCGTAATGAAGCAGCTCGAGTATAAGTTCCGAGAATACGGAGCTACGTTTGCTCGAGGCACGTACAATAAGCTCTACTCCTCGGTGACGAATGCTTGCAAAGCGATCGCAACGAAGCGTGGCGCCACTCTTTCCGACGAAGAAATCGAGGAATCGTATGCCTTTCGGGAGGCAGTTATGGGCATTATGTCCAAGGTCGTAGAAGGAATGGAAACTGCGTGGCCCGGACCGCTCGCGTAAGCATGCAGCAAGCAAAAAAAAGACCAGCATTGCGCTGGTCTTTTTTTGCTATCGAAGCTTCGATTTCATTCCCTCACCAAGCATCGTAAGGTACATCATCTTCTTCGCGTCAGGGTGACCGCTGTGCTGTATTGCAACGAGCTGCATGAACAGACGGAAGGTCAACGACTTTCCGATACGGTGCACGTACTTCCTCATAAACGCAAGCACCTCTTTCTTTTCATCAAGCGTCACGTTAGGGGCTTCTTTCTTCATTATGAAGTCGATCTTATCCTCGATAAGATCGAGGATTTGCTGCTTGGTAAGCAGCAACCCGATAGAAATACAGCGATCCATAAGTGGCTGCGGGACGTTCATCAAGTTGCTGATGAAAATCACACGGCTTGTGAACTGAAACTGATCAGGCACTGCTTCATCAGGATCCATGCCATAGGCTGGGTCAATATCTGGATCCAACGCTGAGATGTCGTCGATATCATCAAGCTCATCGCTCTCTTCGAAGTCTTCTCTTAATGCATGCTTGTCGATTCGAATGCCAGAAGCTTTTTCATACCAGCGCGCCTCGGCTGGCGTCACTCTCTCCTCGAAAATCTTCTCACCAAGAGAGTAGACAGAAACCACGCGCTCGTGAAGCCTAGACACATCGATAAGAATACCGCGCTTTTCAGATGCTCTAGTAGGCGCGCCCTTCTTGAATCGTGTGTAGGAAACAATACGCGGATCAGCGTTCTCCATTGCGCCCTTCAAAAGGTTAAGCGCATTTGTGTTTTCGAGAATAGCGTCGTTGTCATCGAGAATGATGACCTTTCCGTCACGATCCTGCCATAGAATCTGCAGAAGACCGGTGAAGCCTGAGATAGCTCCCTTATACACTACCACTTTACTCGGATCAGCATACTCGTTAATGGTTTGCATAACGGTAAACGTCTTACCAACACCGCCAACTCCATAGATGAAAGCGTTGCGGTATAGCGGGTCCCAGGTTACAATCTTCTTAACGATCTCGGCAAGCATCGCATACTTGTATAGTACAGAATTGTTGAGGATTTCCTGCTCAAACTCATCATACTCTATAGGCTGAGATGCAGGATCGTCAGGAACGCCAGCGCTTACCTGCACTGTAGTAGCCGTCGACGTCGACTTACCTCGGATGCCTTTCAGGTACTCCGTAAAGGTAATATCAGAAACAATACGCTCGCCATGCTCCTGAGCCCACTGCATATACTTCCTGTACATGCTGCTGTAGGAACCACCTTCATCCCCAACTTCATTGACAAACTGCCGGATAATATCCGCAGTAGCTTCTCTGATCGAGGAAGAAGCTTCCATAACGTGTTCAGAAGACTCGCTAGGAGCGCCATTAGCGATCGCTTCAGCTATCATTGAAGCGCTTCCTAGATCGACACCTGTAGTTAGGTTGATAAGAATTCTGGGTGCCGCATCAAGACTCGTGCCAGTGTCCCAAACCGAAATCGAAGTAAGATCGTTCTTCCTGTTCGCGGAAGCTTCAAAGCGTATGGTAAGCTTATCGCTGAAGGCATAGTAGCCTACGTAGGACTTGCCACCTCTGGAAAAAGAGAAAGGTACGTCTGGAGAAAGCACACTGTTTATTCCATACGAAGCCTTGAGTACTCGAACTACTGCTCGGCATAGAGGGGTCATGCCGTTAAAAGATTCAAAAAATTGATTCATTGTAAGCCTCTCGAATTAGTTAGTGCTATAAAAAAGGCCTTCACAGATGTGAAGGCCTCTTCTTGATTAGCTTAGCTTACTTAGCCCAAAAGGCCCTGCTCGAGTAGCTGCTTGAAGTTCAGCTGCTTCTTCGCATTGTAGTTCTCTACAAACTGCTCAGAGCGTGGCTTTGCAGCCTCTCGCACTACCGCGCTACGGGCCCTGCGCGACTCGATAGCTCTCTGGTTAGGCATAACCTCGTCGATCGTGTCGCCAACCGAATCTTCGATCGTATTGTCGGGGTTAGCATCCGAGTAGTCAGCCTCTAGAGCCGAAGCCTCGCGAGCGCGGAGCTCCTTGAGGAAATTCCTTCGAGCCTGAACCTTGGCTTCGTAGGCCTTCATCTTAGCGTCTGCATCGACAGGCTGCTCCGAAATCGGCGGCGTACCTGCAGGGAACTTGATATCAACTGCACGAGCTAGTTCAGACTCCTTGACGCGAGCTTGCTTCTTGGCCAGCTCCTTAAGGCTCTTCGGCTTTGCAGCACGTGCTTTAGCGCGTTCACGCAGCTTAGCGCGAAGCTTCTCTTTGCGAGCTTCCATCATCTCACTCTCAGCCTGCTCATCAGCAGTAACTTCGCCGTCACCGTTGAGGTCTGCCTCTTCGATGCCCTCGTCCTCGGCCTCTTCCTGAGCTGCAGCATCTGGATTACCAGGAAGCGTCTCGTCAACATCGCCACCGAGCTCATCGAACAGCGCATTGATGTCGATTGCAATATCCTTCAGCTCGTCCAGTACGTCCACGCCATCTTCTGGAAGCTCTTCGGAGGTTTCAAGACCGGCGCTTTCGCCGCCGAGCTCGTTCTCTACCTCAGGCTCTTCACCTTCGTCATCAGACTCGCGAACACGATCGGCAAGGCGAGCCTTAAGCTCCTTGATCTTCTTAGCCTTGCTCCACTTGCGATACTCGGTAACAAGCTGAGCCTCTTCGTTGGTGATAGGTGCTCCACCAACTACCCCACCGCCCGGTGCAGCAGCTGCAAGATTGACGTCACCAGTATCCATAGCCACGCTCTGAGCGGACTCAGCAGGAAACATCCAGCCGGTAGGAATCATTCCAGGCTGTGGGGGCACCAGAGCCGGATTTGCCTGAGCCTGTGTAGGCACTGGCTGCGGTGCAGGAACGGCTTCTGGGACCGGCGCTGCGTTCTGAGCTGCAGCATCATCGATGAGCTGATTCTCTTCTCGAACTCTTGTCTTCTTCTTGGTAGGACTAGCCATGTGTCCTTCTCCTTATTGTCGGTTTCTTCATTTTGGATCGTTAAGCTCCCGAGCTTTACATAGAAAACTCTGTACCGAAAGCTCTCATTTATTTTTTTGACACTAAGTTAGTGGAGAAGAATCTTGAGGAGTATCTCTAAATGAACGACGAAATACTAGATCCTAAAGTGCTTGCGAACCTGCAAGCAATCATTGTCGATATCATTGCAGGCGATGACACAGCTCTCGCAAGACCTGAATACAGATCTCTCAGCATGACTTCAATACAGCAAGCCTTGAAGTTCTTACTGGAAAGCCCAATCATCGATGATAAGCAGCGCGCCTATCTCATGGCAAACAGCTGGCGTATTAACTACCGAGATAAGCCGCCTAGCGTCGAGGACTTCATCACCGAGAGGTATCTTGGTCGGGCAGCGATTCACACTTACGATCGAATCAAAACAACATTCGTTGATTTTATGAATCCGACAAAGCCTTATCGCAATTTGGTTCTCTATCCTCACATAGGTTGGGGAAAGGCCTCGCGGCTGGACGCTCGCGTATACACTCCAGAAGGCTATAAGCTAATGCGAGATGTGAAGGTCGGTGATACGGTTGCCACACCGAGCGGAAGCGCTGCAAAAGTTATGGCAACTTTTGATCAGCCGGCTTCGATGCTTTACAAGGTTACAATGAGCGACGGGCGATCGACGGTAGTGCATAAGGATCACCTCTGGAAGGCTGCTCGCTCCTGGAACGGGGCCAAGGAATGCTGGAAGATAATTAGCACGGAAGATATTCTGGCTTCAGGTAATCTCAAAGAGCAGCGTTGGTGGATTCCGCTGACTGAGCCGGTTCAGCATACAGCAAAGTCTCATATAATACCTTCCTATACACTAGGCGTATTGCTGGGAGACGGTTGTCTAGGCAAGCATGCCTTAAGCCTCTGCGGAGACGATAAAGAGATATTTGACCGAGTAGAAGCAGAGATGCCCGAAGAGCTTGTCTTTAGATACTCCGAGTGCAAGGAAACCGATTCTACCTGTTTTTCTGCAGTTATTCGTAATAAAAAGCCCTATGCAGAGAATCGATACCGAGATGAGCTAGACAGGCTTGAGCTGACAGAAAAAGTAAGCTTCGAGAAGTTTATTCCAGAAGAGTACTTGTACGATTCCGTCGACAACCGAATAGCTTTGCTACAAGGTCTGATGGACACAGATGGTACAGCAAGCGTCGAGGGCTACTGCACATTCTACTCGACAAGCTTGCAGCTTTGCAAAGACGTGCTGCAGCTTGTTCAAAGCTTAGGTGGTTATGGGCGAGTTCAAGGCGACTTGCACGGGAGAGCGGATCAGGGTCGACCTGAGTATCTGGTTAGCGTCTCTTTTCCCGATCGAGACTTTCCTGTGTTCAGCCTTAAGCGAAGGCAGCAGAGGCTTATAGAAAGAGCTACTCGTCTAAAAGCTAAGAAGAGAGGTAGGAGACTTTTCATAGAGAGCATAGAGCCTTTTGCTGAAGAAGAGTCGAAGTGTATTTTGCTCGATGATGAAGATCATCTCTACCTTACAGATGAATATATTGTAACGCATAACAGCTATCTCGCAACACTGATCAATATCTACGTAGGCGTGCATCTCTCGATGATGCGCAATCCCTACAAATTCTTTGGTCTGAACCCCGCTTCTGTGCTTTCTCAGCTGCTTGTGTCATACTCACTGAAGAAGTCTTCGGAGTTGCTGCTTGAACCTCTTATCGCTATTCTCGAAGCGTCGCCCTTCTTCGAAAAAGTTCATACACGAGACGGTATGATAAAGAAGGATCAAGTCTTCGAAAGACAAGAGTCGATCAACAAGATCTACTGGACAACAGCAGTGCCGACCTCAGCAATACAGTTTAGTAACGGTGCAAACTTCAAGCTTGTATCGAATGTACAGAATCTCCTAGGATTGTCTGTTGTGACTGGTACAATGTCCGAGCTTGCATTCTTTCGGGATGCAGGCAAGACAGACGAATACATCATGCGAATGTTCAACGATTTGAAAAATCGTATTGATTCTCGTATGAAAGGAAACTACTTTGGTAGATCGATTCTAGACTCCTCGCCTAACACACTGGACTCGCCTATTGACGACTACGTAATCAACCATGCAGCTAGAGACCCTACGAACTACATAATCAGCGGTTCTCAGTGGAAGTGGGCTCCTGAGGAGTATGACATGTCACATACTTTCAGCGTGTACACTGGCGGTAAAGGTCAGCCTCCTCGAATAATAGACGAAGCCGAGAATCTAGAGGGATTGAATCCTTCCAAGATTATTGAGGTGCCGAACTCTCTTAGACAGTTCTTCGTCGACGATCTCTATAAGTCGCTGAAAGATAGAGCTGGTATTCCTGCAGGTTCAGCTGATAGCCTCATCTACGATTACAGCAAGATTGATCGAATATTCGATGAGAGGCTCAAAAACGTCTACACACATATAACGGCTAGCAGCGAAGAGACTCCTAGTAGGTTGATATGGAATCAGATCGCTCACCTGTTCTTCCGTTCAAAAGCAGGTAAGCTTGAGTTCTGGTACAAGCCGTACCTACCACGCTGTATCTCTGTTGATCAGTCTTTATCGCAAGACGTTTCATGCATTGCAGCAAGTCACGTCGAACGAATCGCAGGTACGGATGATCAGATGTACGTCGTCGACTTCACAATCCCAATTGCGCCTGAAGGAGCTCGCGTAAGTCTTGATGCTATTAGGCTATTCATTCAGGAGTTGAGAGATCTCGGAGGAATGAATATCTCTCACGTATCTTTTGACCAGTTCCAGTCTGAAGCAGCTATTCAGTATCTCAAAACGCAAAACTTTGAAGTTGAGAAGCTTTCTGTTGACTTGACTACCGATCCTTATTTCTACCTCATGACGCTTATTGATACGGGAAAGATAGCGATTGGCAGAAACCTATACGTAAAGAACAATCTCAAGTCGCTGAAGATTGTGAAGCCTAATACGAAAACCGGTCGAATCAAAGTTGATCACGAAGATGCACGACCAGTCATAACAGCGGGGAATACTGACTGGGAAAAGTCGATGATAGGCTTCTTTGCGAAAGATGCTACAGATGCAATCGCTGGCTCAGTAGAGCTACTACGCAGATATCATCCTGTTGCGTACGATACGTGGGACCCAGCAAAGCTCGATACCTTCGCTAGTTTGGCTGCTGAGAAAGCAGATGCAGGAACCAAAATGCAGACGTTTCTTCAAGCACAAGGCATGCGAGTATAAAAAAGCGGCGCTTCTGCGCCGCTTTTATTTTGTGCTAAATGCTAGAGACGAGATGCTAGCTCATCTTCATCTACGTCAGGATACTCTTGAATGACCTTATCCCAGGCTTCCATTGAACCGTAGCCAGCGTCGAGTAGCTGCTCCAGCTTTCGCGCTGCTGCTACTAGATTGTCGCTCTCGTGAGCCTGAGAGGCTGCAGCTTCTCGATTCCATCGATCGGTCTTAAGAGACTCTTCCATATAATCGTCATCATTATCGAACACGGGATCGGTTCCGGCGAAATACTCGTCACGCAGGTCGTCGATAGTGTTGTCGTCGTCTCGAGGCAGTGAGCCTACCTGAGGACCTGCCATCGGCCCGAAAGCTTCTTTCATTCTGCCTCGCTGAGCCTCGAACGCTAGGCTTCTTCCCTTCAGCGCTTCGGTCAGCGGATCCTTAGCAGGTCGCATGCTCTCGAAAATGTCTGCAAGGTCTTCCTCATTCTTGTTTGGCTCGTAATCAAGCGCATCCTGAATCTCAACGGGAGTGTCGTCGTCGTTGATGTGCTTTTCAGCTTCGATATCCCTGAATGCATCAACGAAAGCGTCTAGGTCTTCCTCGGTGTATGATGCGCCGTCGGTATTCATTAGCTCGTCGTAAACCTTGAGAGCTTCAAGCCGCGCGAAGGAGTCATGAGACTCATCAGCGATATACTGTGCAAGCTCGTCAGTATCCATATCAGAGATGTCAGCGTCGAGCTCAGACATGTGACTCTCTTTCAGCTCACTGCTTTCCATGATTCGATAAAAAGAATCATCACTTAGCCCTCTAGCAGTAGCCCAGCGAGCAAGCAAGGTAGAGGGTTTGCCAGAGCTCTTCAGCTTATTTCTCATCAGAACAGCCGCTGTGTTGTAGTCATCGTCGTAAGGCGCATCCATGTCTTCATCTTCCAGGTCGTTAATCGCATCCCGAAGACTTATCTTGTGCGACTTTGCGTAGTCTAATATCCTATCAAAGCCAGCCCATACCTTCTTTTGAGAATACTCTTTTACCTTCGGTAACTCGCCAGGCTTACTGACATCCTTCTTACCTTCAGGCTTCCGGCACTTACGAACCTCGTACCTGATGCCCTGATCGTCGATCTCAGTCCTATCAAGCTTACTATTGCGATCCTCGGCAAAAGCGTCAGCCTCTTCTTTGGTGCCTGTGAAGACCTTGTCGTCCTTCATGTCACCCACAATACGGAAGACACCGTAAGTTTCGACAGCTTCCTTCTGGTTTGCGTAAATAGCTTTGACCTGATCTTCTTTTTCGGTTTCGCGCGTCCCTTTCACGCTACCTTTATGGCCGAGAACCTGCCACTTATCGCCCTTCTTGACGACTTTACATTCCTTGAGCGACTCTTCTAGCAGATCCTCAAGCTCATACTCACCGTCAAGCTCGTTGGCAAGATCGTAGATGCTATAGTCTGGATCCTTCTCCTGCGCTGCTGCAACGGCCTTCCTGGCAGCCTGCTTAGGTGACACTCCCTTTGCCTTCAGCGACATAAAGGCGTCATACGCGCATTCGCGCTTTCTCGATTCCGCTACAGGAGCTGCCTTCTGCGCTGCGTACGAGCCTTCTGCTGGAGCGGCTGTAGGTGGAGCAGCAAGCTCAGCTTTAATTGGAGCAGGCGTAGTTTGCTCAGGTTCAGGCTCTTGGCGAGTCATCGCAAGCGGCACACTGTCCAAGAAAGTAACAAGAGGCGACATTGCACCTGGTGTCTTCTCGTCATCGATGTACTTTGATATCGCTGGAATGAAATACTGGTTGAGCTGAGCGGTGATCACTCGAGAGATCTCTCCGCCGAACGCCTCCGCAATAACAGCTGCCTCTGCTGCTAGCTGAGAGGCGTCTTGCAAAGCCTCGCGAATTGCGAAGATCGCAGAGTACAGCTCCTCCACGGATTTCTTACTTCCTTTTTCGTTTAGAACCATACCTATCTCCTCAGTAGAATAGCGCAGCGTTATTAGCAGGCTGACCCAGCATTATCTCGTCCACGAATTCCTTCGCAGGTCGATCGTTGCTTGCTATCGCGTCGCACGACGTAAGCTCGAGAAAGCCTTTGAAAGGAGCATTATACTCGGTCATGAGATAATGCTTCATCTCTTCTACAGACTCTGCAAGCTTTCCGCTGAAAGGAATTTTGGCTTCTTTGAATGCTTGAAGGATGAACTCGTCATTGCCTTCGAAATAGTAACCTATCATGGTCAATTAGTATCAGCCCGCTGAAAAGTTCGTAAGTGTACTTTCGATCTTCTTCCTTAAAAGCTCAACTACTACGCCTTCCTTTTCATCCTGAATATCGCCGACGATCTTCTTAAACTGGGTCGAAGGCTCGAAGTAAGTCGTAACCTTCGTAGTGACTGCACCGTTATCCAGAAGCTCGTCGCCATCGTAGCGTACGCCCAGCTTTCCTGCAAAAGGTATTTCAAGAATCGTCATCTTTCGATCGGAAGAAGCTATCTGCTCAGCCCATCGTACAAGCATGAACTCGAAAACTTCTTTGATGACTTCTTTCTGGATTCCAGAAAGAGCTGAGGTTTCGTCTATAAAACGCTTCTGCGACTCATCTAGCTTCAGATACATTGACCATCTCCTCTAGTAGCTTCATTATAGCGCTGGATTTCATCGCAGCGCTTATTGTAAGATCTTTCATGTAAGCCAAGTGCCAAGCTGTATTCTTCTGAATGAGATACGGGCCGCCGGGTCCTCGAATCTTAGCGAGTGTGCCAAAAAGCTCGCTGATTTTCTCAGAAGGCGTACCTGTTTCGTAAGCAAGAACTGCTGCAGGTTTTAGCTCTGTGCCTTTTGCTGGTACAAGCAGCTTCTGTAAGAGAGCCTTGCTCCGCTCTTCTATGGAAGCTCTTTTCTGCTCAGTGATAATATGAGGTGTGCTTGCTTCTAGCTGTACTCGACCTGCGTTTTTAATAGCAGCTCGCCGGTTTCTAGTTCGACTAGCCTCGGCGACGGCTTCTTCGGCTGGAGCAGGTGCTGCCTTGGCTTTGAGCACCTCGTGCGCTTCTTCGGGCCGAATAGTAATGGTAGGTGAGGTGTAGAGCATGCTTACTTCGATGAGAATGCTTACGAGTAGCAGGAGGAAGGTCATTACCTGCTTCTCTGACATACCTCCTAGAAAGTTGCCCATCAGCACGAACATTCCGTATACGTTATTCTCGGAGCTCTGGGAGACAGCTGCGACTGCTGCTCGCTGCTTGCCGTTAAGCGCGCTAATTTCAGCTATCAAAGCATCTCGATTTTCGCTAAGCTTTGTTGCAGCATCTGACATCTTCACTAAGCCTGAAGCGTAGTCAGCGTTGATGTCTCCCATCTGGGATTGCATCGTAAGTATCTGAGCATCTACCTGAGCAAGGCTTACTTTTTTCTGCTCAATCTCGAACGTATAATCTTCTGCAACCGAGACGAATGCTGTTTTTGAGCTCTCAACCTGCTTATCTACCGTAACCAATGTAAAGCCGAGAGACGCTACGACAGAGAGAAGGGCAAGTGTGGTATAGATGAGCATCGAAGCCCATGGAAGCCGTATCAGCGTATTGCTCTTTCGCATGTGCATTGTGTACTCGATGCGCAGCAGTGAGAATACCTTTGTGCTTTCGAGAGCTATAGCAACAACACCTAATACGGCTTTTCCTAGATTGTCGGCTCCTAGGCTAACAAACATGTTTACAGAGAGGTAAGCGGAGACTATTGCAAGTAGAATGAATGCACCATATTTGACGTATCTCACATCTTCTCCTTTTTTGACAGTATAAGTCTTCTGTTGATTTTCTTTGAACTAAATAGTAGAGGTGAAGAATGGAAGCCATATTCCCTAGAGGTAATGCAGATTCTTGGAATTTTGCAATAACGAGCTACTTGCCGCAAGCAGTTTCCGTCATCATGAAGACGGTAGATCCTATAGTGAATGCCGCTCTCATTGCGTTGATTGGCAATTCAGCTGAGTTTGAGAGAGATACCGGAATGTATCAGCTCGTCTTCGACAAGGACGGCCTACCGACCGGCATAGAGGCGACTCTTAGCTACAAGGTCCCTTCATTCCAGGTACCGGATGCAACAGATGAGGCTGTCGAGAAGGACAGAGCTTTCGTGCTAGCATACTTGCAGCAGGGGCAAGGCTACAAGCTGAAAGCGCTTGAACTCTGTACAAAGCGTGGGCTGCTATCCGTTGCTTTCAGCGTTAAGGTAGGCTACAGCAATGACTAAGCTCGAGATTCTAAGAAGCTACGAGCATCGCCGAATTCGGGACAGCTGGGCGGTGATGGGCTCGTTGCTTGCTACACCAACGACTACCATCTATGTCAAGGATCTGCTGTATCGAGTAGCAGACCCTGCATCTTCTCTTTTCGGCGCTATTGTATACTGCAGTCAAGAATTCTCAGCAGCTCAGATGGGAGTCGTCAACTGGCAGCTTGCAACTCTCGAAGACTATGCGTACGGAGAGATTTCATTCGCTACAGGTATTATCTCTCCTAACTTCATCCTGCTGCTTACCGGTGCCGAATTCGACGCTATCACCGAAGCGGTCGATACTTCTTTTGTTCCATATAAGGAAGAAGAATTAACTTCCTCCACGGTTAGCATCAGTGAGAGTGAATTCAATACGATCATGACTGATCTTGGAGCTCCCTTCATCCGTGTAGACGAGCTCGAATACACTCAGCAGGAGATTATCGATTTGATGATCAAGCCTGCACTCGAGGAATACTTCAAATGGTTCCCGAAAGTGTTTATAGTAAATTATCCAATTACAACGAGTAATGTCGTAGAACGAGAATTTCCTGAAGGAGCCTACGACGTAGTTCACGTGGGAGTAACTCAAGGAATAACGAACGGGTCTTCGAACATCCTTTTGAGATACTTTGACGAGGTTGTATGGACTGCGCAGTCCCCTATGCTAGGTCATGTTGGTGGACGAAAAGCGCCACGATCGCTTACGCAGGATTTCGGATCGATGATGATGGATCGAGCCGTACGCCAGGGAATGATCAACTACGGCACTCGCATACACCACGACACTTATAGAAAAGACGGCAAGCGTTACGTTCGTGCCTACTCGAATAAGATGGGTACGATGCAAATACACTTCGCCATGCATACGCTTGACTGGGAAGACGTTGAGTATGCTAGAAAGCCCGAGGCGAGAGAGCTCGCAAGAGCATACATTCTGAGAGCTTTCGGGTCGCTTAGATCCCAAGCAAAAGCAGATATTCCCGGAGCAGTTGACTACTCTGAGTGGGTTCAGAAAAGTAACGACATGAGAAAAAACGTGATTGATGAGTGGAAAGATCTGGTAAAGTACAGCGGCATCATTCGCGGCAGTATGTAATCTATTCAACTCAATTAAGCAAGGAGGCGCAGCGATGCGCCTTTTTGTTTTGCACAAGGAGCTGCGGTGCCTTCAAAATGGAAAACAATCATCTTCCTCTCCCTTCTCATACTATTACAGCCTAGGCGCTATGCTAGAGCAACAGTATCAGCCTTTCAGCTAGACCCTTTAGAGTTCAATCCTCCTTCCGTGAAATCAGCTTTATGGTACGAAGCTCGTGAGCTCTTCGAGCTCAGCTACGAGCAGTATTGGTTGCTCGACTTGATCGAGGAAGAGGCGAAGCTTCGTAAAGTGCCGGTGGAACTTGCCTACGCGCTGGTTTACACCGAGTCGAGATTCAAAATCAGAGCGACGCATATCAACAAGAACGGCACTGTTGATAGGGGTGTCATGCAGCTCAATTCGTCAAACAAAGAATACTTTAGCCGTAAGTTCTGGGAAAATAAGCCATACGATTCGTACAACGCTCTTGAAGCTGTACCAATAGGCCTGAGCTACCTTCGACAACTATACGATGAGCTGGGAAGCTGGCACGCAGCAATTGCAGCTTACAATTGTGGCCCTTACCGCTATCGATCGGGTCAGGTGCCGCTGTCGACGAGACGTTATGTTCAAAAAATCTCTGGTTTGAGTTATACTCTCCTTCGTCAGAAGAAAGGACACGGAAATGCTCGAGATTAAAAACGTAGAGGTTCACGGTCTAGAAAGAGCGATGGCCGCCTGCAGAAACCCTATGTCAGTAGGTGAGATCGACACAACTCGGCAGGGAATGCACACATACCACAATTACAATAATCCGTACACCGACGCTATTACGCCGCCTCAGATAGATCATCTGAAGGAAGAGCTGAAGAGAGCCAAGTCACTCGGAAAAGCAGTTGGCGGATCTGGTCATGATAATTTCCTTAAGGGCATCATCGTTCAGTTTGATGTGAAGTATCCTCAGTACTGGACTCCAGAGTACCAAAGGTACAAGTTCGAATCAATAATTTCGAGTCAAAGCAAGATGCATCGCTTGATGGCTATGGCTAGCAATGCTGCGTTCTCTGAGATGTTCAATAAATATGTTGATCCCGAAATCATACAAAAAGTTCAAGAATACTGCAACCTCTATAATGAAGCCGAAACGGATAAGGAGAAGTATGAGTGGTTTATGAAGGCGCTCTCGAATCTTCCGCTGGGTTTCGAAATGTGGATGACATGCAGCTCGAACTATCTCTCACTTAAAACAATAGTCAATCAGCTATGGAATCACAAGTTAAATGAATGGAGAATATTCTGTAGATGGGCTGCTGCGCTTCCCATGTTTAGGGAGCTTACCGGCTTTGATAAGCTGGTCACTCTACTCGAAGAGTAAGCATTAAATAGATATAGTTACTTGAGGAGATCTGCTGTGCTCTATACCGTGTACCAAACAAGGAACAGGCTTAATGACAAAATCTACATAGGATGTCATGCAACAGATAATGCTGAAGACGACTACCTTGGATCTGGAGTTGTGCTAAAACGGGCTATTGCAAAGTATGGTAGAAGCGCCTTTGAAAAAAAAGTCCTCTATATCTTCCATACGCCTGAAGAAATGTTTAAGAAGGAGCGTGAGCTAGTCTCCAGGCTCTTCCTGGAACGGGAAGATACCTATAATCTCGCTGAAGGTGGTCATGGCGGTTTCAGAGGCGTAGAAGCTCATGCGACGCAAGCTCTTAAAATGAAAGGCAGGTCCCCTTCTAGAAAAGCCATCGAAACTTCAGCTGAAAGAAGAAAGGGTTCCAGCGATCCTGAAGAAGTAAGAGCTCGTAAGAAGCTTGCAGCTCAATCTATGTTCAAGGGGCATACGAGAGGAAGAATCCGAGTAATAAAAGTAGAGACCGACGAGGTTCAAATCAAGTATATAGAGAATTCACAGTTAAAGCTCTATTTATCGGAAGGCTTGACTCGGGAGACGCCTCTGGCTGTGAGAGAGAAATGCAGTCATAAGGTATCCGAAGCTCAAAAAGCCAAGCAAATTGCTGCGCTTGCTGAGTATTACAGCACTCATGAAGGACCTAATAAGGGAAGAGTATTTTCCGAGGCGCAGAGACAGAAGATGTCCGAGGCTCACAAAGGAATCCCCAGCGGCCGAGGTCGAGCTGTGAGAAATAAAGAGACAGGTGAGCAGTTTGCTAGCATGATGGCTGCCGGGCTGACTGTGAGCAGAGCTGCTACCGGTATAGAATCCGCAGCAAAAGAAGGTGGACGATGCGGCGGATTCCACTGGGAGTTTATAGATGTGTGATGAACTTCCGATGTTCAAGGAACTCGTTTTTCCTAACGATCACTAATTATTATAGAGCAGCTTGCTCTACTAGACTGCCTCGTATGAGGGGTCATTTACTGTGCCGCTGTGCACACCAAGGAGGCCTAATATGCTAGGCGATTTGGATTTTTCGATGGGCTGGGTGGACGAGACACTGCAGGCTTTTAACGAGCTGCTAGGGGACACTCATTCTGCATATGCGCAGAACTTTCCGCCCATGAACTCGACTCTAGATGAAGGCTCAGGTGAGCTTACGCTAGAGTTTGCTCTAGCTGGTTTTAAGCCTGAAGAGCTCGAGTTTACGATTGCTGGCGACCAGCTAAAGCTCGTCGGCGAGGTCGAAGCGAAGGATGACAACTCAAAGAAGAAGATTCTTAAGAAGGGCATTCGCTGCAGGTCCTTCGAAGCTCGCTATCGACTACCTGCGGGTAAGTTCGATACCGAGGAAGTGAAGGTCTCATTCAAGAACGGATTGCTCACGGTCAAGCTTCCGCCTGCCGCAAAGAGCAAGCCGATCAAGATCGACATCGAGTAGAAAAAGTCGTAAGTAAAAATGACAGGGCAGTCGCAAGGCTGCCCTTCTTTTTTGTGCTCACTAACTTAACATGAGTGACATACTAAGAGAAGCCGAAATCACAGGCGAGACGCTTACACATACTGTGCATACCGAAGACCTCTTGGCAGGTGGAAGCAAAGCTGCTGAGTTTGCTATGCAAGCGCTCTACTCGGTATTCGATATGCTCCAGGGATCGACTCCAAAAGAAAAACTTAACGTGACGTGCAAGTGGGATGGAGCGCCTAGCTGCGCTGCTGCTTCCAACTTTCACGGACAGAAGTTCGTTGCTACTAAGGGGTTCTTCGCAAAGGACCGCAAGATAGCTTACACTCCTGAAGACTGCGATGCGTTATTTGGGCATGCGCCGGATCTTGCGAAGAAGATGAAAGCGCTACTAGTACTGCTGGATGATATTCAGATTCCAGCAGATCAGGTCTGGCAGGGCGACTTCCTCTTCGACAGAGACTCTCTGAAGACTGAAACGATCGATGGAGAGAAATGTGTTACGTTTCATCCAAACACAATCGTATACGCAGTACCTGTTGACGACCCTCTTGCCAGGGCCATGCAAGCTGCGGAGGTCGGGGTCGTCTGGCATACACGCTATAGAGGAGAAGATTTCGACAGCTTAAAAATCGCTTTCGATGCGGATGCGGACGAGCTTGCGGCTACGCCAAAAGCGTTCTGCATGGACGCTCGCTTGCCAAGCATTGCCGGCAAGGTAACGCTCACCGACGAAGAGACTCGTAAAGTATCCGCACTGCTGGAAAAAGCTACCGAACTTGTAGACGAGCTTACAGCGAATGATGCTCTAGATAAGGTAACTGCGGACGAGGAGCTTCATCTCTACCTCAATACGTTTGAGAATTACGTGATCAAGGCTCGAATGCAGCAGCTCGACAAAGCACCTGAAGCTTACTTGAAAGAAATGCGCGGCTGGGTAGAAGCTCGCTACGACAAGGAAATCGCCTCGAAGAAGCAGCCCAAGACACAACAGGCCTACACTGACAGGAAGAATCAAGCACTCGCGAAGATTGATGAGCTAGCTCCTGAGCTGGTTAAGATACTGCAAGCTCAGAAGATCATCGTGACAGTCAAGGAATTCCTCATTGCAAAGCTGAACAGAGCTGGCAGCTTCAAGACACTGTTTAAGACGCTCGACAAGGGCTACGTACCTACGGGACACGAGGGCTACGCTATCAGCGATATTGATGGAAACATCCAGAAGTTCGTAAGTCGCCTTGAGTTCTCTTACAGCAACTTCTCGAAGGAGATCGTCAAAGGCTGGATGAGCGACAAGAGAATGCAAGAGAATAAGCTAAGCAAAGCTTACATGGATCTCGTAAAAGGAGAGAGCGACAAGCTGGAAGAGAGGCGAAGCGTGCCCGAGCTTAAGCAGGGCATCGTTGCAGCGGTAAGTAGCAACGATGATCCGGAGTCCCTCGTGCAAGCGCTTAATGCACTCGAGAGACTTGACCTAGAAACGCTTAAAGCTTTGCTCAAGGATCGTTTTGAAGTTGCTAGCACTCTCGACAGAGTTGCGAGTACGCTTCTATATCGTCGTCCTCCGGTAGAGAATGCTGACTACCTTAACCTGCTAACTGAAATCGTTCGCGAGGGTATAATCTCCGCAGATGAGAACAGAGTCATCAATTTCGGACAAGAAGCTTTTGCGTCTGCAAGAGCACTAGCTTCGAAGCTGGGCTTACCCTCGGAAGATGCCGACATGACAGTAAAGTCGCTTTTTGAAAATCTCCTCCACGACAGCTTCCCTCAGAACGGCATTGTGGTAGGCAAAGGCGAGATACTCTTCGCGCTGCTTGTAAAAGAAGGCAGTAAGCGTCTGGTCGGCGATCTGACTATAGCGGGAGCACATGTTGAGGTAAAAGGCATCAACGCCAAGCTCGTAGGCGCCTCAGGTCAGGGAGGTCTGATTGGTGGAGGAAAGCCGTCAGTCGTCGGCGCCAGAATTCGAAGGCTCATCTCGATAGAGGTGCCTTCGATCGATCAAAGCCTTCTAGTGCTACCTACAGCGTTGGATGTATACGCTGATGGTCCTCCGCTTCTCAAAGAAGTTATGAGCAAGCTTGACGAGGCTGCAGCACAGAAGATTGCACAGCAGACCGTCGAGCTCATGACGTCTCTGGTTGCAGTGCCTGCTGGTTCATCTCGACCAGCTGAAATGCTCAGCGCGCTGCTAGCAAAAGACTGGCTTGCATTCAGAAACGCATACTTGAAGCTTAACTACGAAGCGTATGCAGCGGGTGCAGGCTGGGATAAGCTGCTTATCTTTAACGGCGACGACTACAATTTACTGATTACTAGCTCTGCAGAGGAGTTCGTGGCTGCTGTTATGCGCGGAGAGGTAGCCATAAAGCCTTTCAGCTTCAGCTCCGGTACAAAGGCGGCAGGCACTGAGTTTCTTGTAGGCTTTGGTATGAAACTACTACCTGCAGGTTCAGCATACAGCGAGACTAGAAGCTTGTGGAAGTCTGAAGAGCAAAGAGCTGTAGATGAGGCAGCGAAATTGAGTGCAATACTGACTAAGCGTCTTGTTACGGCAAAAACAGCTATCGCTCAAAAGCAGAGAGCTCTAGCTGCAGTCACTGCCCCTGCAAAGCGACGTAGAGCAGAAGCTTCGCTGAAAGCTCTAGTGCAGAAAGCAAGAGAGATTGAAATGAGATTGAAGGAGCTAGGACAGTGAGAACAGCATCGTTCACCTTTGGAAGGCTAAATCCTCCAAGCATAGGACATCAGCAGCTGGTCAAAACACTAGCAAGCCAAAATACAGATGAACACTTCCTCTATCTCTCACATACGCAGGATGCTAAGAAGAATCCTCTTAGCTACGAGGACAAGCTTAGGTTCGTAGATGAGCTCTTCGGTATTAACTACCCAAGCGTGACTATCGTGGCTTCACCTGCCAGGACGGTAATTGAGATTCTTCAAGAGCTGACCGGCAAGTACGATCATATCACAATGGTCGTAGGTAGCGACAGAGTAAACGATTTTAAGAAGATGCTTGATGCTTACAACGGACGGCCTGACAAGGCTGGAAATATCCTCTACTCTTTCTCGAGCATTGAAGTCGTTTCGGCGGGCGACAGGGATCCTGATGCTGAAGGTGTCGAGGGGATGTCAGCTAGTAAGCTGCGAGCGCTAGCTGCAGAGAATGATTTCGAGCAATTTGCAAAGGGTATTCCGACCGACAACGCTCAGCTTGCCAGAGAGATATTCACCGCGGTACGTAAAGGGCTTAAATTGGAAGAGCGGAAGCTTCGTGAAGCCGATCAAGTCGATAATTTTGACGAGCTTGCAACGAAGCTTTTTCCTTCAATGAAGATTGGAAGCAAGGAATACAAAGCACTTAGAGCCGAGTTCGATGAATCAAAAAAGGCGAACAAGAAACTAACTGCAGGTGCGTTTTTTAAGGCAAAGGCTGCTGAAGCAGAGGCAGCTAAAGCTCTTGATGCAGAAATAGCTCAAAGGAAGCAGAAAGCAATCTCTTACTTTCAGTCTCTAGCCAAGACAATGCCTTCCGATGGAGGGCTTTCGAACAGAGCTGCTCAGGCTGACGGACACGCAATGCTCTTACTGCTGAGAAGTGAACCGCCTACTACGCAGCATGCTCGGGCAATCAGCTCTTTTCTTACAACAAGATTGAAGAGCAAAACTACTGCTACTTACCTCATAGGTGTGCTAGAAGCTGGAGTAGATGCTAAGGTAAATAACGACGCTGCAATTCGAGCGGTGTGGACTCGAGATCTTGCTGTTGCAGACCCCTCGAAAGTATTCATTCTCTACGGCACTGCTGAGCAGATTGCAAAGACAGCTGCTCACTACTTCAAAACACTTAACTATACAGCGCAGGCAGAGCTTCTTACAAAAGCCTCGCCTTACGTGCTGCGAGGCTGGAATAACGTCAAAGCTGCTGAAGCAGCTAATGTTGCTGGAGAAAAGGTCACGTATACAGCAGCTGCTTTCAATCTCTCAGGAATGGCTGCTATTGATTTTCCAAACCTTGCAGTAGAAGCTCAGAAAGAAGTGCTCGCTGCGGGTTCGGGCGCCTCTCTACAAAGCATCAAGGAAAAGCAAGCAGAGTTGTTGCAAGCTTTTACTTCGCAGCTAGCAAACACAGGTTCGATGAAGAGCAACGAAGCTTACCGAACCGAAGTATACTATGCATTTTGCGAAATGTATCGGAAGACGGGGCAGTCGTTTGAAGGCAATCTTGGAGAGTCTCTTAAAGCCTTGTTTGGCGCCGAAAGAGAAGCTCTTAGACAGGCCGGTGAAATACTCGGTGCAACGCAGGTTCTCGGAGCTGGTAAGAAGGCTCTGGCTGCTCTTCGAGGAGAGGGACAACCAGAGACAAAAAAAGCCTAGCTACCGTGCTCTGCAACTCTATTGCGAATTTCAAGGAGGAGGAGCTCAAAAGCATCCTCCTCCTGTGTGTTCAGAAAGTATGACTTGAACGCAGGCAGCGTCAATCTTGTTTTGGGTCGACGAAGTCGAAGAAGCAGGTAAGCGTGGAAGAGAAGACTCTGACGATAATTCATCACCTGAGTGCCTTCGTCAAGCACAGCAAGAATTTCAGACGCCGAGCTGTCGTAGGTACTCATATAGATGTCTTGAGGATCATCACTTTCCTTCTTCCATAAAGGCTTGGCACCTATCCTGTCGAGAATGTCTCCAAGCTCAGAGCCGTTATCTTCTCCAATGCTGAGATTTAGCGACTGCGAAGACTCCTCTTCTGCATTCTCGTAAAGCGCCTCGACCACCTTCCAGCGAAGTACGCCGGCAAACGATCCCCAAACCTTCCAATCAGGCTTCTTGTATTGATTAAGCAGCTTAAGCACAGCCTCGGTGGCAACGCCATCAATATGATCAGGCTCCAGGAAAACTTTCGTCTTGATTTCCTTAAGAGCGAGTGACCGAGCATAGGCTTTCAAGAGGATGAAATACTTGTGGAATACTTCCCTGTTTTCCGGATCCTCAAGATACGCAGCCTGAAGCTCCTCTAGTCGTACTTCGGTTTCTGGCTTTGGTCGCGGAGTTCTAGCCACTACAAGCTCCTAGGAAATTAGCTTAGCAAATACGACGTCGAAGTAGTCCCCGATAACACACCTCACACCAGCTGCGTCATCGTCGTAGGTAAACTGAACATCGAGCGGCTTGTTTTCGGTGAGAGCTATCGAGCGATTGAGTATCTTGCTCATATTCTCAGAGCTGAGAGCGAAGTCGCAGTCGAGCGTTACCTTAGCATCAAGCTCTTTAGATATCTCAGTAGTAGGATGCTTGTAGTAAAGTTTTGAAGCGCCGCTAGCAGAAAGCGTGAACGTGATAGGCTTCCACACACTAGCTTCGTAAAAGCCGTTGAAGAACTCAAGCGCATAGGCAAGCTCTCTGTGATCGATAACCATAGAGCCTGTTTCGCCGGCAGGCTGAATAGCCTGCAGCTCCTCGGCCGTTGGAATCGCAATCTCGCAGGGCTCGCTCGTAAGAAGCACCGTCATGCAACCGTCACCTGAGTCTGAGACCCAGTATACCTGCTGGAAGTCGTCGGAGAAGTGGAAGACATTATTGAACTTCATAGCCCAGACCAGGAAACCTACAGTATACTTGTGCAGATCCACCGAACCTCTGCCAGCAAGCGCCGCAATGCTTTCCTGAAGCTTAGCTTGGAAGACGATGCTTCGATCAGCATACATTACGCTATCAGCGTTAAGCGCTATAGCGTTGTTATGCGCTGCTGCTGAAAGCATCGAGGTTGCTACAGATATAGTATCTGCAAGCTCCTCAGTGAGGACCAGCTCGTTTCCTTCGAGCTTATTAGCCTCGATAAAGGTCTGCAAAACTTCAGCCTCTGAGCTGCTCTCCTCATAAGGCGTTATACCTAGCGAGATCATATCGCTTGACCCTTCAATCGATACCTTTAGATACTTTTCGGTGAGAGTGATTGTGATCTCGTCAGCAAAGCTCTGCTTCGCGATCGCGTTAAGCCACTTGGCATAGTCGATCTGGAAAACACGTACCGTCTCAGTAGCTTCCGGTGCAGAAAGTACCAGCTTAGCTGCTCCCTTCACGCCTCGAAAAAAGACTACAAACTTACCATCTCCGACACCGAAATAGGTCTTCGTCATCGCAGATGACAGATAGCTGAACAGCTTACTCTTCTCCTGCAGAATTGCGAGCTCCTTCTGCGTAATAGTAAATTTCATTTTAGCTCCTTGCGTCACAATATAAGCGTAAAAACTCTCTTTTTGAAGAGCTCGTGATTTTTCTTATATTATACGTGTAGTTAAGAAGGTGTCCAGTATGACCAGGAAACAGGTAGTAGAGAAGTTAGATCTTGATGAATCGGAAGAGGGGTAAATGATGAAGTGCAAAGGTTGCGGAGCTGATGAAAGGTTTTTCCAGAATATGAGTTTCGGTCGTAAGCAGTGCAAGAGCTGCGGAACCGTACATACGAAGGCTCAGATAGATGTAGAGAAGGCAAAAGAGCGCGACTTAGTTGCGCTCGAGCGCAACTATGCCAGGGGCTGAAACGGCAGGCTCTCAAGATCGGATAGAAGCGATGACTAATACGCAGAGCAGGATCGAAGCCGAGAAGATGTCCGAGTCTTTCAAGAAGTACCGTAGCAACGAGCTGCAGGTCATCGGTTGCCTTGACAGGCTTATCAGTAGCAGTACGCTCGACGATAAAGACCTTAGGCAGGCCGTCTACTACCTCACCGACGAAGCCTACGCTAACGAAAGGCATACGATACTTTTCTTCGCTAACAAGCTCTGCTAGAAGGAGGACATTATGTTGAAGGGCTGCAGCGCAATGCTTGCGACCTCGAGGGCGAACCTGTTCAAGGTCGACTACAATCTATGTGGCGAGAGCAAGCAGGAGTTCGTATACCGCTACGATCTCATGGATCGTATAGAGGATCTGGAGAAGCAGAAGGCTTCAATCAATAGCCTGCGCGAGGAGGAGTAATGAGCATTGCCCAGATGAACGACAGGGAGCTGGTAACTCAGCTAAAAGCAACAGGAAGCAAAGCTCTTCAGGAAGAGCTCTGGACGCGGTATCAGAATCTAGTTCATAAGAACTGGGCTATACTGCGCAGACAGATGGACAACTCAGCGTTGATTCTCGGAATGAAGGATGACTTCTATTCCGAGAGCTTTGTAGCTTTCAGGAAGACTCTAGATGCCGTCAACATGACTAAGGTGCATGACGACAACTGGAAGTTCCTGGGCTACTTTCGCCTCTACTTGAAGAACGTTCGATCGGATATGATAAGCGATCTAATAAAAACGTATCATCATGAGAAGTCGTATTTCGTCGAGACATCTACCGGAGAGGAAGTAGCCAGGATCGAGCTTAGCTCGGACACAACTCCGGAGAATCATAAGTTCGATCCAGTTACGATTTCTGAGAACAACGAGGGGCAGAGGCGCTGCGAGGAAGCGCTTGCTTCATGCATGTCGCACTGGAATGCTAAGCGTCAGCAGATATACCGCTGGAGGGAGCAGGGCATCTCGAAATCAAACATAGCAAAGAAGTTGGAAGTGCACCCAGCCACCATAACCTACTACATGCAAAGCATGCAAAAGGACTTAGAGACAGCTCTTAAGCTCAAATAAAAAAAGACGCGCAATGCGCGTCTTTTTTATTAGCCACATTTAGATGATCCGCAATCCTTGCAAACCATGCATCCTTCCGAATAAACAAGATTTGATGAGCCGCACTGCGGACATGTTGCTGAGCTGCTCACCTTCTTTCCTTCTTTTATCGTCTTCTTGAGTACCTGCGCTACCGTCTTGCCCCACGAACCAAAGTGACCACTCTTATTCAGCTGCTCAACGATAAACTCAACCGGTGCACCGTGACGCATCGCAATACTGAGCAAGCGACTCGATGCTTCGTAATCGGGATTGAATGAATTACCGATATTGTCGATAACGACCGTATCCTTGTCATTCGGTATGATAAGCTGGTAGTGACCCTTCTTGACCTTCTTTATGATACCTTCCTTGTTGACTGCATACTCATAGTCTGGTGAATACTCAGACACAAAGCACTCATAAGGATATTCACCAAGCATTCCGAGGATCACAATGTACTTCTGACCCTTCACGGTAATGGAGTAGATCTTAGCCGGAAGCTCCTTCGGGCGTTTCGGAGCTTGATTCTCGTGAATCGCTGGAGCCTCGACTTCAACAGACTTAGTCGAAAGAATAGGCTTCAAGCTTCCCTTCGGATTGTAAGAGGTAAATCCCACCAAGCCGCTCTTCGTCGCAGCAAGAACGAGCGCCTTGTACTCCTCAAGCGTGTAGTCGCTAGGCAGATTGTAAGTCTTCGATATTGAGCTGTCGATGTATCTCTGCAGAGCGCGCTGCACCTTCATAGCATCGATAGGATCAATAGTTTCGATCGTTTTTGCTGAGAATTCCGCGCCTAGCTTCTTTGCTACCAAATACGCATAATCCATTACCTCTTCAGTGCGAGTCTCGTCACCGTTACCTGTTCGAATGGTGCGATTGTAAGTTGCAGCAAAGATAGGCTCAATACCAGAAGAGCAATTCTCGCCGAGAGCTATACTGCCAGTGCCGACAGGTGCTATAGTATTAAAAGCGATATTGCGTAGACCATTCTTCTTGATTAAGTGGCGCAGATGCAAATGAAGATTCATCATCGAAGGTGTTTCGAGATACTTCTTAGCATTGAAGAGAGGGAAAGCACCCTTCTCCTTCGCAAGTCGCGTCGAGGCCTCGATGCTGCGGTACTGCAGCTCAAAACCGACCTTAGCTGCAAAAGCTACTGAATCCTCATCACCGTACTCATAGCCAAGCATTACCATTGCATCAGCGAGCCCTGTAATTCCGAGACCGATGCGGCGAGTCTTTTTCTGCAACTCCTTTATCTGTGGAAGAGGATAATCCATCGCATCAATTACGTTATCGGAGAAGCGAATACCGACTTTCACTGTTTCTGCAAACTGTTCCCAGTCGAAGAAGGCAGTCTCCGAAAAAGGATTAACAACAAACTGCGAGAGGTTCATCGCTGCTAGGTTACATACGCCGTAAGCAGGAAGGAATTGTTCGGCGCAGTTATGAACTACAATTCCATTCGCATAAAAATTATGATTGTCTTGCACGGTCAAATCATAAACATCTTCATTGTTCTCTTTTTCAATTACGAGCACATTATCTCCTCTGTTATATCGTCTTCTAGAAATTTCATGTCTTTGTCGGGTTTCGATCGAAAAGTAAAAATAAATCGATACCCCTTTTCACGGCAGAAGATTTTAGCTGCAGCGATTTTATCCTCTATATATTCTTTTGCCAGAGCATCAGAATAAAAACTCATCGAACCTTTTACTTCTATAATATACTTTTTTCCCTTGTATTCGATATAGAAGTCAGGGGTGTAGTGATGTTCTTTGCTAAGGGATAATATAGTATATCTCTCGTAGTCCCAAGGGATATGGTTTGCTTCAAAGAACTTAACATAATTAGCTTCGTAGCTTGATCTAACATAGACGCCATTAGCTTTAGATAGATTATGTTTAAGATTTGATAGAGTCTCAGCTTTGAAATTAGTTACTGATCCCTTCGGTTCTCTTCTACTATAATGTGTCGTTCTAAGGCCCCAGTATAGCTTAAAAGCTTTCTCGGAGAAGTGCTCGAGGCTCACTATACTATCTAAAGGGTAGACCGCTAAGAACAAGGATTGTAAGTCCCCGTCAAGCTCTTGAAAATTCTTTAGTGCTCTTACTACCTTTCCCTCAGGTCTCGTATTTTTGATACTTTGATACCTTGAGTAATTTTCATTAAGGCTCAGGTCAGAATTATAGGGGAACCAACTTTTACTGCGTTCCATACTCTTTCTCTTAAAATTATCAGAATTTACATCCTTGTTATGCTGCTGTCCTTTTTTCATGAGGCCCTTAAGACTTCCTTCGGAGGCTTTCTTTTTCATGAGAGTGGAATGTTCTGGCCGTGTCTTTCCATAAGAAGGAGAGCACTTTGGACTGCAATATCTTTTCAAATTTCCTTTGTGCGTCTTTTGTGTGATTACTGTCCCGCAAGTTGGACATCGTCTTTCTATAAAATCCATATGCTACCTCTTTCTATAATTAGAAGCGCATCACATGGATTAAAAGGTTACCCTTGCACAAGCTCATCTTCTGCTTTGAGATCTCTAGCTTCTACCCAACCTCTTTGTGTTAAAATTCTATGATCAGGTGTGCATTTGATTTGTTTCCCAGTCTTTGTATCCGTGATGCGGATGACTTCTGCGTCTTCTTTAGTCTTAAATGCATTCTCCAGGGGCTTCCACTCTGCTGAATGCTTCATCTCATTATAGCTTAGAACTTCTGCTTTTCTTAAAGCCCCCGACTCCCATGCTGCTACAATGTTTTTCATTGTCATAGTCATCTCAGTATCTTCGAGCTTCACATGAATCAGAGAATCTCCGGTTACGCAAGGGTTGCAAGCTCGAATCTTGCCGATTTCCTTGATATAGTAGCCTGCATTACGGTAGTCGATACTTGGGTACATCAAAAGGCCAGGCTCGTTGTGAATGAAGGCATGCTCAGCTATCTTATTAAATAGCTCGCGAGCTTTCAGCGTCTTATATACCTTTCCTTCGAATTCAAGATTCCAATCAGCATCGGCTTCCAATGCGTCGATGAATTCCTGAGAAATACCTACGCTGATATTGAAATGCTGCAGACGCTTATTCTTGTCACCCTGCTTATAGGTAATGAACTCTTCAATATCAGGATGAGAGATATCCATAACCGCGATATGTGCTGCTCGGCGGTTACCACCATTGCGAATCGTCTGAGCACTGGTGTCGAAAACCTCTAGGAAGGAGAGCGGTCCAGAAGCTGTACCGCCTTTCGCGATAGGAGCATCCTTCGGTCGCATCGCCGAGCAATTGAAGCCGACGCCGCCGCCAGTGCCTGAAATGGCGGCATCCTCTGCAAGAGCTTTGTATATTGAAGGAAGACTATCGGCAATCGGTATCACATAGCAGTTGCCGTAATTCTTTATCTTCGAGTAAGGTCGAGCATTTGCTAGAATTCGGCCTCCAGGAATAAAGCGACGCGAGCTAATCTCTTCAAGGAACCTATCTCTCCAGTAGTTCCTTAACCTGGGCTTCTCTACGCTAGCGATCTCAGTCGCCATATCGAAGAGTGCGACTTCTGGGCTTACTTCACCGTTAAGCATATACTTCTGTGCGAAGAGCTCTTCTGAAATCTTTTGCTCGAAAATCATTACTCAATGCTCCTTATCTACTAATTGTACGAGAGGTGTTAGATATGATGAAAAACGCAGACAGCGGTATCGCAGAATTCCTCAAGGCCGTAGGTGCTGTTGTACCGGAAGACTTTGACACAGGTATTGATGACGCACTTCTGCTACTTGCAACTGATCTTTCTCACTCTGAATTAGTAGCGGTTCCTGCTACCCAAAACCTTGAGTACAGTCATTGCAAAGCAGATCTATACGCAAGGAATAGTATAAGCGACAGGGGCGAGGACTTGAGTATTCCAGGCGCCATGCCTATCCACAGAAATGAGGCAAAGTAATGGACATGGATTTTCGAAAGAGAGCGATGCAATTCGTTCAGAAGAGCGTATCAAACCTAGATGCTGCTGCTGCATCTCTTGATCGCGATCGTACTGCATTTGATGCAGCTAGTACCGACTACGTCGAGACGGTCAAAACCTACATAGAAGCAAGACAGCAGTATATCGGCTTTCTCGAGAAGTATCAGGACACAGACAAGACAGGCCCAGTGCTTGCAAGCTTTCCTGGTATCGAGTCTCATCTGCCAACCTATACGCCAGACGAGATGCGAAAAGACACCAAGACTATGCAAGAGCTGACCAAGCTCATCAAAGACCTGGCTTCAAAGATCTCGATGCTAGAGGAACAGATGAGAAGAACTGCTTCCAGACTGGCGAGCGGTACGCAAAATGTTCTGAGCGCTGCTAATCAATCTTCCACCTATCTCGACCAGATCATCACAGGCATGGACTCCGTGTATGACGTCGGAATGCTAAGCTAGCGTATCCTCTTCTACCAGCTCAGAAGCAAATATCTCTCCTCGGTTCGTAGTCATTATTTTCTGCCCTCCGAGGAAGTTGTATTTCTTTCCATCCTGCTCGACCTCGACGGTCTCTATCTCGTACTTCTTACCTTGCACGAACACTCCGAACGCTGTTTTTGAGTGAATATCAGCTTTGCCGCTCTTGAACAGCTTACAAAGCACCTCGTCATCAGAATCTATAGCTGCTAGCCTCATCTGCAGAGCTGAGAAGTCGAGAGTCATCATGTAGTACTCGTCGTCGTTTGGCGTAACGAGACACTGCCTCACTTCCTTAGCGAACACACCGTGTGTTGGCACGTTTTGCATGTTAGGGCTAGAACATCTAGATCGGCCGGATTCCGTTCCCATAGCGTTGAAGTTCGGATGCATACGCCACGTGCTGTCTTCGGGGTGCCAACGAAGATACTGGCTCCAGCCCTTAGTTTCGGCAGCGTCTCCAATGAACGTATTCAGGATAACCCTGCAGCTGCGCAATTCCTGTATAAGCTGAGCCTCTTCGTGAGTCTTAGCCCAGCGCTCAAGCTGAAAATCAGCGCACTGATAGGTTCCGTTCTTCTGCCTACCGTAGCACTCCCAGCCCTTGCTTTCAATGAGCTTTGCAAGATCTCCTGAACCGAAATCGAACATCTGATGAACACCGAAGCTTTTAGCAAGCTTTAGCTGCAGCTCACCAATACGACTCCTAACAGCTTCGCGCGTGTCTTCGAGTCTCGCTTTATCGACAACAACTCCTCGATACTCAATCTTCGCGTACATATTGACAGCTGGAATACGAATCTTGCGATAGTAATCTTCCATGCCCCAGCTCGTACCCTTTTCATTAGGATAGAGCTTATCGAGCTGCTGACAATGCTTGAGCATTGCTGAGAAGACACGCCAAGTTACGATAGCGTCCATTGTAGCGTATTCCTGCAATAGCTCTTCAGGAATATCCAAGTAGTTGTCAATGCGCGTCTTCTTGATATACTCGTCGAGTGGTAAGTCGTATCCGCCGTACGGCGTGTAGTAGTATGCCAGCGCCTTCAAGGAGTTCGATCTCGTCTCGTCGAGTATGTGACCGAGTACGACTACGTCCTCATCGACTCGAGCGGTCGGCACTCCGTTCCTCCATAAGAACTTAGCATCGAACTTGAGGTTTGCACCAAGCTGAATGTTATTCTTCAGCAGCGCAGCTAGCTTACGCTTATTGATAGCACTCCAGCGAATATAGTATCCCGTGGTACCGTCGAAGCTGCACGTGAGACAGCCTATCTTATCAGACAGGAATTCGAATCCGGATGTCTCGATATCCCATGCAAGTATTTCACCGCGACGATGCTTATTCTCTTCGTAGAACGCATCGAACTCCTCTGCAGTGTATATGCTTTTCTTTATTAGCTGAGGAAACTCAGGTGAGGCACTCGAACGGCGCTTACGTATAGCTTCAAGCTGCATCTGCGTAAGCCTCGTCTTGAAGGATGCTACGGCCGGAGCGCTAAAGCCTTCAGCGAAAAGCTCGTTAAAGCTATCGATCGGGTAAACCCAGTTTCCTTTAGCATTCTGCTCTCTTGAATACCAGAAGCTTGGCCTACCGAAAATACGCTGCATTACGTCTGCAGGGTAGATATGATCAGCTCGCGTAAGAGCATATAGCGCAGATCCGACCGTAACAATCACAGCACCGGCTGGAATCTCCTTCCAGAAGTCGGAAGAGTTGTTCCTGTAGAATTCAATGAGTCCTTCACGCTGATCTTCTTTGATCAGATCCTTAGTGACTACGCAGTTGAGAGAGGTCACAATCTTGAAGCTCGTGATGCCATTCGCATTCAAAAAGAGCCGAATCGACTGAAGCTGGTACTTATTGTATACCTCGTCGGCTAAGAAAACGACTGGAAACTCATACGCAGCGTTAGAATGCAGCGTATCAAGCTGAACAAGTTCAGTAACTGTCTGCAAGTTCAGCACCTGCTTTTTACTTGCAACGTTTATGTTGCCAAACGAAAATGCACTCATGCATAGAGTATAAAGCGCTGATCGACGAGAATTTACATAAGAATTTGCATGTAGAAGTGACTATATAGGACTTCTAAGATTCTTACTTTGTAGTTTCTTACTTTGTTGGTTTCTTAGTTTGTTAGACCATATATAACCCTATTATAGTTATAATAAAAATAGTTATTTAGCACGCAGCAAAAGCTGAAGAGAGGATCGGTAATATGGATGAGCTTGGCTTCTGGCATGCACTGTTTCAGTCGGATAACAGTCGGCAACGTGTAAAAGTGTGGTTCGATGGTGACGAGAACTACGCGTTGTTCAAGCAGGAGGAATTCTACGCACTAGGCAAGGAAAGCGGAATGACGACAGCGCTACGAACAGCATGCCGGGACTCGTCATTCTTTCTTTGGGACGTAGAGCATAGAACCATCACGCGAGTCCAATTCAACCAACCTCCCGAGTCTCTTCGGAAAGAGATCGTACCTCCTGCTCCAGTTGCAGATCAGCAGCAAGCAGCAGCCGATAGGTACTGGAAAACTGACATCGAGCTTGACGATAAAGACGGTCCTAAATTCCGCTCGTAGCTGCGCTTATACTAGCGACGTATGGAAACACTATCGCGTCCAGAAGTCGTTAAGGCAGCTATCCTGCATCTTCGATTGAAAATCAAAGGATCCTTAGATCATCCTTCGACAAACATCGCTGTGCACTGTCCTTTTCATAAAGATGACAGCCCTTCTCTCTACATTCACTCGAAGGAGGGCGTTTTCCGCTGCTTCTCGTGCAAGCGGCAAGGCAACATTGAGTCTCTGTTCAGGGAGCTTACCGGCAGCGATCTCTACAAAACGCTAGACATCTCGAGAACAGACTTTGCAGATTTTGCAACGCGACCTTCCGCTCCTCCAAACCTAGACGAGCTCGATAAAGACGTGTTTATCAATCTCAGCGGCACTATTCTTCCGTTCGTATCGTCGCCTGCGGTTATGCGCTACCTGAGAACTAGAGGAATAAGCAGTGCTACAGCTGCTTCGATGGGCTTCCGCTATGCCGAGGACGCGTACATAAACAAGACGCATTTCAAGGAACGGCTGCTAATACCTATCTACGAAGCAGGCAAGCTCATTTCAGTAGAAGGACGGGATATCACGAAGACTGCACCTATAAAAGTGCTCTACCCGAAGGGCTCGTCGGTGAATACGCTATTTCAGCTAGACAGACTAGACAGGCATAAGCCGCTCTACGCAGTAGAAGGTCTGATGGATCTAGCGCTTCTCAGGCCCTATAAAGAGCTTGAAAACAGCACATCCATCTTCGGTGCTGCGCTTACTCCGAGACAGATTCATCTGCTGCGCAAATTCGATGAGGTAATCTACATTCCAGATAATGACCGGGCAGGGGATGATACAGTGAAGACCTTCAGGGATAATAAAATGTTCAACGTGAAGATTCTTAAGCTGCCGTCGGTTATGAACAAAGTGCCTATCAAGGATGTAGGAGATCTCGTCAAAGCGCAGACTAGTGTCGGCTATCTCATTCAGCGCAAATGGCTACTCAGGGCTCGTCGTGTACTAAATTAAAGTACACATGAAAGGAATTCTAAATGGTAATTTCCAAGGACGAGCTGCTAGACTTATTTGACGACGCGTATAGCACTGATCAGCAGATAGCTGCGTTGAGTAAGCAAAATACCGACTCGCTCGGAGGCTACGCAGAAGCCAATCAGATTAGTCGAAAGGTGCTCAGGCAGGCCTATTCATCCTACAAGGCTTTCCGAGAAGGTAAGATAACATCTCAGGATGATGACTATTTCACGATCCTTGCGCTGATCGAGGAGCATTTCTCGGGCGACGGGGATAACACGGAATCTCAAGTTGCGGGGTAGCTAAATGCTTTTTACCAAGGTAGACAGTGCCAAATACATCACAGAATTCAAGGAGCGCTTTTCCAATTTTGCGCAGAAGGCTCCCATCCTACTGTCCTTCATCATTTCGGCTGAGAAGGTCGTAGTTATTCACGAAAACTCAGGCAATTCATATAGCTTTGAGTGGGACTTTGCAGTACCTGTAAAGAGCTTCATTCATGAAATCAAGCAAGTGTTGAGCGATAATCATTATCCGCGCATCGCCTTGCAGCAGGTGCAGCGCATTCAGCTGTCGCCTGACGAGCAGGCTTCAATGCTAGCTTCTGGAGTGTCGGTCGGCGATCTTCCATCGCACAAAGACGTTAAGACTACGAGCATCTATCGAATCGATAAGGTTATTGCATTAAAGGACATCTTTATCATTCAAAGCGAGGACGACTATAAGTCGTATCGCTATAAGATGAACTACTCTAGCATCTTCTTCCTGAAGAATTATCGAACAGGAAAGTACAAGAGCATCGAGGAAGCGGGAGACTTCTTCTTCAGCAAGTCGGAGCTTCTCAACGAACTGAACAACTAGGGTGGCGTAATGGGACGGCGAGATTCAACTGATGAGCGTTGGATTGAGACTAAAGATATAGTTCATAGGAGAGATCAAGGCAGATGCAGGCTGCTACGCGTGATTAGCGCTAGAGAGGCGCTGATCCTAAAAAAGAAAGCCGGAGCACGATTAAGTAAGATCGATGCTGCTCACTTCTTGCCAGTTTCGGCAAGGCCGGATTTTTGCTACGATCCAAACAACATCTGCAGCTTGAATCGCTACTCGCACGAGATGCTGGATTCCTACAAGGATCCAATAACCGGTGGTAGCATTTCAAAAGAGGAAGTGCTGGAATGGTGGCTTCGCATCATCGGCACAAACAAGCAGCAATACAGATATCTGCTGGAAAAGCAGCTTATTGAGGAGTGAATATGAGCGACGCTAACGAGAAGTTCTTAGAAGATCAGCCTGTAACTGACGAGAAGCTGCAGGAGCTGAGAGAGACTCTGCCGAAAGATAAGCGCGTAGTCGAGAAGACGCCAAATCATTTTGTAATTCTTGAGCGTATGAAGGGCTAGTTCAAAGCTAGCGTAGTCACGCTTATACTATCATCATGAGGAAACTGAAAATGCGCTACGATGCCCTGCTGATTGATGCAATGAATTTTGCGTATCGCACATTTGATCACAAGAAAGAGACTCCCTCTTTCGTTTCTAAGAAGCAAGTGTTCAAGGGTGCAGTACGTAATTTCATCAATCGTGTCGAACAGCTGAAAGAGCAGTACATGCACAGCGACGGCACTGTATTTCTCTTATTCGATAACCCTACAAGCAGGATTGATTTGCAGTCCTCATTCTACTTTGCAGATCGTAAGCAGGCGTTCGCGAAGTATAAGGAAGACCGTGCAAAAGAGCCGAAGGAATTCTACAGCTCTTTGGGCTTGCTGAAGTACTACTATTCGGTTTCTCCGAATCAGTACTGCTCATTGCAAATACCTCGCCTCGAAGCTGACGATCTTGTAGAGCCTGTACTCAGGCTTTACTGCAAGAACAAGACAGCGCTGCTAGTCACCACCGATTACGACTGGACAAGGTACGTAACCGACGACGTGCACTGGCTTCCAGGTGACGTACCTGAAACAAAAGAACAGCTCTCAGAGAGACTGGGATTCGAGATCACTGAAAATAATATCGTGATGCTCAAGTCCCTCTTCGGCGACGAGGCAGACAACATACCAGCAGTCGCGCCGGCAGCCATGCAACACAGCTTTCCAGCACTATGTACAGAGATAAAGGATGCAGAAACGCTACCGCTGCTCGCTTGCAGCGATGCTAACGTGGAACGCTTTCCTGTTCTTGCCTACGTTCGCAAAAATGAAAGGCAGTACCGAATTAACCTTCAACTAGTCAACGCTATAAAAGTCGCCGATAGGCACATCGCAGCTGCAACCGTATATGGTCGAGATAGTCGTCCCGCGTTGCTAGCTGTTCGCGAAGCTTTGGATCTTACTGCAAGCAGTAAGACTGGTTTCGTATTCGGTAATATAAGGCGGCCTCGCGTATGATAGCGATACTCGGCGATCTGCACTTCTCCTCAGCTAAGGACTATTTTATAGCAACAGCTATGGCCATTCTTGTATGGTTCAAGTCCTGGAGCTATAATAAAAAAGGCAATGAACTTATACTAGCGGGCGACGTAGTGCACTCCTCTGTTAACGGAGGGCTTGTCATTAGTATGGTCGAAAGCCTGATCACGAATTCTAGGTTTGACCACATTCATATCGTCGTAGGAAATCACGACGTTAAGCGTAGAGATGGAGTTGCTCAGCTGGCGTACGAATATCTGCGAGATCGTAAAAATGTAACGATATACGACAGGCCCACCGAAACAACAATCCAAGGCAAGCGCGTACTCATGCTTCCTCATTTCATTACGGATCCTGGTGAGCGCACCATGTCAGAGCAATATTCTGATCTCTACAAAACTTTCGAAGGACCTTACGACTTGACTGTTGGTCACTTCATGGAAGAAACCATGTCCTTTGGTGCAGCCGATGCGATTAAGAACGTATCGAAGCTTAGTACAAAGCATCTCTGTCTGGGGCACTTGCACACACGCTCCGATCCTAGGATTTACATTGGCTCTGTGTACGCTAATAAGATTAACGAAGCTGATGATCGGCGAGCAGCATGGATAATAGACGAGACAGGTACTAAGCATGAAGATCCTTTACCGCTATTCTGCGATTACGTCACAGTTCGGTATCCTGAGCCTCCATCTTCGTCAGATGCAAAAGTAGTCGCATATACGATAACAAACTGCACCAGCGAGAGGCTTGCTCGAAGGCGTTACGGAGAAGAAATCTATATTCGCAAGCTTATCAATACTCTTACAGACAAAGCTACTGATGCAAGCGAAGCTTCTTCTCTGCAAAGCATGGACCCTGAAACTATGTTCAAGGAATTTGTGAGAAGTCGTCCGGAGAGCCTAGACCGTCGTGTAGCCACGCTATGCATCTCCCTCCTGAAAAAGAGCACTAACTTGGAGTATGATAGCAGAAACAACAGCCCAGAACTTCTACAAGCATGATAGATTCGTAGCAGGGTACTACGCGCTCTACGTAGCGCTAGAAGAGTGGCTGGCTGCGAATATCTTCCGACAAGATCTATCGCGCATCTTTCTCGCCTCTGATGAGTATGCGTTTCGGCGACGCTTTGAACTCACAGACATGTCGACGGCCTACGATGAAGTCGCTGCATCGTCTCTTCGGTTCCCGTTTGCCAACTATTGGCCTAGCAGAGCAGGTTGGACACCTGACGAACGAGTTGCTGCAAATTCAGCGTCACTCGTAGTAAGAGGTCTTACGCATCAGTCTCGTATTCTTAGAGCGATGGCTGTTACTACCTCAATAGCTACTACCTTCTATTTCGATCGAGAAGACGATGCAAGACTTGCTTACGAGAAGCTTCTGTGGCTCTCCTACCGGGAAAGATATCTGTACACAGTTATCGCCTGGCGCGACGAGCAGCTCGGTTTGCCGCTAAACGTCAAAGTTCAAAATCTCTCCTTCAACCCTACCTTCAAAGAGAAGGACTGGCTAAGCCAGAATCGAATCTTCACAATACAAGCCGAGCTTGAGCTTCGCTCTTACAGCCTGCAGCCACCTGTTCAACCTAAGTACGACAGCTCGGTCGCCGTACCTGACGACGAGAAATTCAGCTTAACCGAAGAGGTTACGCTAAGACTTATCTCAGGTAAGAATCTTATAGGAGAGTTCTCGATCGACTCTCTCTACAATCAAAATCCAGACATTCTCGTCAACCAGTTTGCTGTTGCATCCTCTACGCCGACAACAGCTCGGCTTTCCTGGGACGCCACAACAGCTACCGATGATGCGATATCTACAATTCAGCTAACGCTCTCGGGAAGAGAGATGATTGCTCTCGACAAGAGCAGAGTCGACTATACATTCCGCAAGCTTACAGAAAACAGCACATACGTAGCTACTCTCAAGTTCTTGACAGTTAGCGGCTTATCGAAAACCGTGTACCTTCAATTTACGACTCCACTTTCGGAGGAGTCAGTCCGGATCGCTACTGCGGACCCTAATAGTCTTCTAGGCATAACCTGGTAAGCTAGAAGCACTAATTAGGAAGGAGTTGCAAAGTGAATACAGATAGAATTGCTATAATAAATCAGGACCAAAGTGAAGCTCTTGCAGTTGCAGCAACCGCAACTACGGGTTTCACCGTAATCAAGGCTGAGAAGGGATCTACAGAAGCCGTATTTATTGAAGCTGGTTCTCCTGCTTCAATCTACGAGCATTTTGGCTACACCTCGGCTGGGTATCCTCATCTTCAAGAGCTTCTGGACTTCAATACAAGTCACGGGGTGTATGTTAGTGCGCCCTACGACGCAGCTGCAGCAAACAGGGCTCCTGTAGCCTACGTAACTCCAGCGGGCATTTTGTCTCGAGCAAGCGCAGTTACTCTTACA